>Ga0181562_10000665_pt1 | contig 28011 bp, 20 predicted proteins | sample 011ome_26_FD_139344 | JGI IMG/M metagenome (GOLD analysis project Ga0181562, IMG submission 139344) | Coastal salt marsh microbial communities from the Groves Creek Marsh, Skidaway Island, Georgia - 011511BT metaG (megahit assembly) | ecosystem: Environmental > Aquatic > Marine > Intertidal...
CGCGCAATGCCGTGACGCGGCGTCACTTCATCCAAGGCGATTTTTACGCGCCAAAAAGTGCGTCGCTCGACACCCTCGCGCATCACTTCACACCCACCAACTATGCGCACATCCGTGACCACGCACGCGCGATACATCGCGGGTTCGCGCACGTCGTCGACGCAGCGCACATCCACGTCATCGTTCGCGTCGCCATCGGCATCGACATCGACGCGCCGCGCCGCGCGAACCGCACCACTGAAGTCGCGCAGCCGCCACCAGGCCGTCGCAGTTTTTGCCCCGACGCATCGCTCGCACGTCGTCGCGCGCGCGAAAAAGGGGTACGAGAACGCCAAAGATGCCGAAGAGGATTTATTGTTCTGGAATGAGGAAGATTTAGACGACGAGGACGACGACGGAGGTTTCGTTTCCTCATTCACAGATGACGACGAAGAAGACTACGACGATGAGGACGATGAGGACGACGAATGGTTCTTCGTGCCAGACGGTGCCAACGTCCGCACACAGAGTGAGGATTTATTTAACATAGATGATGAAGATGGTCACGGCGGGTACGTTATGGATTACGTGAAGATGGCGAATACTCGAGGTGGGGGCGGCGACGCGAGCGGGACGGTGAACACGTCGTCGAGGTCGCCAAAGAAACGCGTCGGAGCTTCAGCGGCAGAAGTCGCAGCCAAGGCTGCACCGAAGCGCGTGACTGGCGAGACGAGTGAAATCGCGTCCAAAAATGAATCGAAAATGTCGCAGGATGATATTGAGCGCATGGTGGCCATGGGCGTGCCGCGCGAGTTGTTGTTTCAGATTGAAGAGGAAAAGAAGGAGGTGGACGCATTTAACAAGCAAAAGGAGTATGAAGCGACGAGGAAAACGCATAAGCGTTTGACTATAGTCGCGGGGAAGTTTGGTAAACGTAAGGTGTTGTCGCCGAGTGGATTAGATACGCGACCGATGATGGCGATGGTGCGCGGGGCGACGTTTGACATGATGCTCAACTTTTTGGGTTCGCGGAGCAATGTGCAATTCCCACCGAATTCGCGCTGGCTCGACCTATTTTGTGGTACCGGTGCGATTGGCATCGAAGGCATCTCGCGTGGTGTCGAAGAAGCGCACTTTGTCGAGATGGACCCTTGGGTGACGAACAATGTGACGAATAAAAACCTTGCGTCGCTCGGCTTGACCAAGCAGACGACGGTGCACACAGCGAGCGTACAAGCTTTCTTAACCCAACACCACAAATCCGCGCGAGCAGTCGGTGGGGCGTTCGATTTCATCTCGTTTTGCCCCCCGTACGAAAAGGTTTCCTATCCCGAGCTCTTACTCCAGCTCGATCAAAGCGCGTTGGTCAAGGATTCCACCATTCTCATCGTCGAATACGCCAAAGGCCAAGCCGACGACATCCTCCCAGAGATTGGTACACGCCTCCGGCGCGTACGCGATCGTCGCTACGGTCGGACCTTTGTCGCCATCTACGTCTGTGACGGTCGAAATCTCGATGACGAATACGAAGACGGTCCTGAAGTCGCCACAAAGTTTAATAAAGCCGTGTTCAAGCACCGTGACTGAGCGTAGCGCCACTGTAATTACAATTTTCAACGTTTATCTTTACATCGCACAGCGATCGCCGAATCGGTGTGCGTGCGTATTCACGCGGTACTCTCCACGCGCGTCTCGCGCCCGCACTTGGCAATCTTTTCCCGCACGTCCTCCGCGCTCAAGCCCGCGCCTCGAATGATTACCGTCTTGGCATCCAAACGCACGTCGACGTCGGTAACGCCGTCAATCTTCGCGGCGAGCCTGCGCACAGCGCCCGCGCACCCTTCACACATCATGTCCACGTGGAGCGACACCGCGGTCGACATCGCGGCGCGCGAGCGTCGACGAATGACGCCTCGAAGTTGTGCAGATGATGAAAAAACGTGTTCAAACAACGTGAGCACATCACACGGCGACGCGGTTTGCCACGCGCGCTGGTGAGGCTGTTGACGTCCGCGACGCGCGTGCACGAGACGTCGTATCACGCGCGCGCAGCGACGCGGTGGCGACGCGCGCGTGTGAGTGCGTGCGCGCGGGAAACCAGCGCGGCACTGGATAACTGTCTCTCTCGGCTGACGCTTTTTTGACGAGCGACCGCGCGCGATTGACGTCGTCGACGCGATGGCGAGCGCGGCGATGCGAAAGGTATGCGAGTACTTTATCGCGTCGTCGGTTGGACGCGTGTTTAAGAACGCGGATGGCTCGGCGTTGGATGTGAATGTTGAGATGAGACGCGGCGAAGCGCGCGTGACAAACGCGACGGTGGACGCGGAGGCGGTGATGGCGTATGTACCGGCGAACGCGGGCGTGACGCTGGTGTCCGGTTTAGTTGGCGTGATTCGCGCGCGCATTCCATGGAGTGCCATGGGGCGCGAGGCGGTGGTGATGGAAATTGAGGACGCTGAGCTCGTGGTACGACTGGCTCCAAGCGACATCGGCGGCATTTTTGACGACTATGATGACGAGGAGAAGGATGCTGAAGGAGCCGAGCGTTCAAAAGTCGCTGCGACTATGACTAAGGCGTTAGATGTGCTGTGCCGCGGGTTAAAGGCGCGCGTGCGAGGAATGTCTGTGGTGCTGCAAGACACATCTGGGGCCGCGAAATTTATTCTTCGCGTCGATGAGGTCGATTACACGCACGGCGCGGGCGCGACGTTCGGCGGAATTTCAATGCGCCGGGTAAGCACTGGGTATGGCTGCTCTGTGACCGAATCCATCGTTGTCGACGCACGCGCTAGAGTTCGATATTCAAAAGATTCCTCGGCGCATCGCGTCGATGTCGAATTCGACACGTTTGAAGCCGTTGCCACGGTGCACACCTTGAGTAGCCTGGCGGACATTGTCCGTGCATACGGGTCTGTGGCGGTAGAACGATTACATGGATCGACGAGCTCGCGACCGAAACGTTCGTTCATCAACGATGTACTGTTACACGAGAAGACCTCGATGGATGCCAGCGCGTACCACGACGCCACAAGCGATGACATGGGGGAGAGCGTGTACGAGGATTCAGACGAAGCGTTCTTCGACGCCGAAGACGCACTGCGAGAGCTAACAAAGTCAATAGAAATAGAACCGGAATCGCCCTCGAGGCGAATGAGCGTTTACGTATCGTGTCCGGCGTGCACGCTGAGCGCTCCATTTGATGACGTACGATGTACGCTACGCGCGACTGCCATTGAAATCAGTGCGTCAGACGCGCTCGAGATAAGTTGGAAGATGCTGGAAGGTGTGTTTGCCGTCGACGGTGATAACGAAATTGCGGTGATTGTAGATGGATTGGATGACCAAACGCGGTGTTGTGTTGCTGTACATGATGATCAAGCATCGGTCATGTTGGGTCAGATTTCAGCAAGACTGAATGGAATTGAATACATGAATGCGCGAGGCGGCGAGTCTAGCATGGTAGAGGGAAGTATATATTGGCTCCAAGACTCCACGCATCCGCTAGATGGTTCTCTTCCGAGACGGTGCTCTACATACGTATGCAGTGTGGACGCTGATGACGACACTGGCGCCAATCTTCGTGAACATCTCGCGAACGACGCTTCATTATGCGTAAAGTTACGTGTACCGAGAGCACATGTGACGATGAGTGCAGACGTTTTGGATATCGCATCGTTCATGGTGGAATCGATGTACGAACTTCCAGAACATCATCCGCTTGCGCTGCGAATCGCGACGCCCGATTCAGTGCTAAATCCTTTCGTTTTGGCGCTCAGCATCGATCGACTCTGCATGCAGCTTGATCCGCCGTCCGATGTAAATGAATTGTACAATACGGCGCATGCTGAGATTTCGTCGTCAGGTGAAGAGATACAATGGACTTTCGACAAAGTGGCGTGTTTCGCCGCAACGGGAATTTCTGGCGCGGTCGGCGCTGATTTTGTTTGGGCGCAGTGCACATCGTCGCAGCTCAGAGTGAACGATACGGAAATTCTAGTCATGGACAATAGTAGACTTGCTGATGTTCCAGTGGGTGCAACGGTTGCGTTTGCCCGCGCTCTTGGTGAAACGACGTGCGTGAATGTGTGCATCGCAGGCGTGGCTGTTTCGGTTGGCGAATGCGAATCACTCATTCAACGATTGAATACGTTCATTCCCGCGCGCGAAGACGGCGTGAACGTAGATTCTGGACGTTTCAAATTTGTTTTGCGTCTATTCAACCCATCATTGGTGCATAAATCGAACGGCTCGTTCGCAATAATCCGTAGTGATTTTTTGCGCGTTTCGCTCGCGCCAGCCCCTGAAGACGCTAGAGATGCGTTAACGACGCCGCGCTCTGAGGTCATCACAGGCGAGATCACGGGCTACATTGCACCTACACGCGCTACTGACACGGGTGATATCCATTCATTATGCGCGTACCCGTTCACGACGCAGAGTCTCCGCGCAGAGAATTTTGCACGCATGTTCTCAGCCAGTATGTTGACGCTCAATACGGTGACGTCAGCCACGCGTACGGTTATTGCTTCCTTAAGACTGAAATCATGTCGAAGCGAACTGCACAAAGATACAATTCGCGCCGCGCAGCGAATGCTGACATCCGATGTGGCCGCTTTCGACGACTCAACGAGCGTAAAGAATGGGGACGAGAATGAATACGTCTTCGTGTCGCCGGTGAAAAAGCCCAAGTCCATTGACGCTTCTAAGCGAGGCGCGCTCGGCGCGGACGTGACTGCAGATGATATCGAAAACGCCACTCAAGATCACGACATGTTCCCGAAACGTCCGTTGCGAGGGGCGCCGCTGACGTCAGGGATGTCGCTGAGGCATCGATTGCCGTTGCTGAAACGTGACTCAAGTGTTCCGATAGGCCCGAACGTTATTGATAATTTCTTCTACCGCGCGAACCGACGGGTACGCAAGCGTAGACCAGCGCCGTTATTCGCTTCCGGTAGCGTCACGGCCGTTCGTCAGCGCTCGTCTAGGCACATGGTAAGCCGAGTGGATGACGCCGCGATGCCGACGGTTTTGCACTCTCGATTCGCGGGCGAGTTTCCGAGCATCGTTTCCATTCGCGCGCCGGCGCCCGTGGCTGTGCTCGATCCAACACAGACTCCTGATAAATCTCGGACGCGATATCTCCCTCTTCCACAAGACGTCGCTGTGCCATTGAACACTGTGCACATTGACGTCGAATCTCTAAACGTTCGCGTCTTGCCTGGTTTGTTCTGGTCAGAAACATCACCCGTGACGCCCGGACACGCCGATTCAGTTGCAACCGATGCCTTTGGAACATCAACAGGCTTAGAACTTTCAGCGAAGACGACGACCACGAGAATCGACACTTTTGCAGCGAACAGCGGTGTCACGGCACACCGTCTCGCGTGCTCTGTGAAAGACATCACCTGCGTAGATATAACGCCCGGCGCGACGTGGCCATTCGTCTTGCAGTACGATGCCATGTTTGGTGAACGGGCCTCACAAAGTGACACGTTCACGTTTGACATTACGGCCGTGCGCCCAGACGCGGACGCGTCAAGCGATGTTGAGTATGTGGTCAAGGTGTCGATGTTGCCCATGCACGTCAAGCTCGATCAGCGAGTATTGCGACTTCTCCTGGGCGTGTTTCGCGACTCCACAGAGCTATCACGAGTTGTGATTGCGCCCCGAGACAACACCGGCGACGCGTCTGACGCGATGTACTTTCAAAAGATCCAAGTCGACCAGCTCTCGCTTCGGTTTGACTACTGCGGCCGACACGTCGACATCGACGCCTTGCGTTCGGGTAACCTCCTTGAAGCGCTCAATTTGATTCCATGGGATGGCTTACGGCTCGACATACAGCCCGTACGTATCAGTGGCATCCTTGGCACCGGTGTGGCCATCGAACGCGTCGCACGAGCGTGGCTTGATGATGTGTCGAGTACGCAAGCTCATAAATTCCTGACGAGCGTCAAACCAATCAAATCAGCGGCGAACATTGGTAGGAACGCCATGAAAGTGATTTCGAAACCGCTCGAGTTTCGAAATAGGCGTGGCGGGGCCGTAGGTGGTCTCGCTATCGGCGTTGCGTCTTTGATCAAGGCGGTGTCGCTCGAGGCGATGGAACTGGGCGCGTTTGCCGCCGGGCAATCTGCGGCGTTGCTCGCCGCCGCGGAATACATTATGCAAGTCGACGTCGACGCCGATGTCAATGCCGAGGAGCAACCTGAATCATTCGCGTTGCCACTGCGCGACGATGGGCCGGAACCAACTACCGTGCTCGAAGGCTTGTCTCTCGCATCCAAGGATGTCTGGCGAGGCGCTCGGCGCGCCGCGAAAGCTGTCATCGTCAACCCGTACCGCGAATACGCCACCGGATCGGCATCCAAGTCTACCGCCGCTATGCACGCCATCAAGGCTGCACCATTTGCCACAATCGCCGGCGCCAAGGGCGTCACCAAAGCCATCGATCACGCGCTCACGGGGGCGAAAAACGCCCTTCGAGAGCCCTCTCGATATCCGGCGCCGACGACATCTGGCGCCGACGACTTCTAGTGCCATCCAGCGACCTGCACCGCACGGTGAGCACTCACACTCGCACGTAAACAGATTCAAATAGCGCTGTACGAACATGATTTGTATTGTCATCATTCATTATTATTGTTTATCACAGCGCGATGACATTTATATATTTTGTTGCTCGGCTGAACTTTTTCACTTATTCGACAGAGGTTAAAAACCACAAGGTTATCCACAGAAACCTTACTCTTCCGCGACTCGCCGCGCGCGACCGCCGCGCTCGCCCAGCGTTACGCACGCGCACACAATGTTCGCGAGCACGCTCACGCCTGCGACGGTGCGTCCGACGGCGCCGACGACGCGAACATCGGTGCGGACGACGTCATCGACCCGCGTCATCGCAACGCCCGCACCTCGCACGTCTACGACGTCGCGCGGGCGCGCGAGCGCGATTGCGCCTCTCGCAGCGCTCGCCAAGCAGCCGCCTGCGTCGAACGATGGGGTCTGGGACCCGCTCGGTCTCGCCCGTCGCGGAGGTGGGGTGCTCGAGAACGAGGGCGAGGATTGGTTTGCAAAGACTTTCGCGGCGAACGCTCGAACGCCGACGACGCGGGCGATGGGCACGCGCTCGTCCCCTGGCGACGGTGGGAACATGGGTGATTTTTTCTCTGGGAAACTTCCGGGGAAAATCGCGACGGTGTTTGCGTTGCTCGTGGTGTCGCGCGTGGGGACTTATATTCCGATCAGCGGCGTCGACCGGGCGGCGTTTGCGGAATCGCTCGCGGGCGGTGGCGGCATGATGGGATACGTCGACACGCTCACGGGTGGAAGTATTTCCAAGCTTGGAATATTTTCTCTCGGGATTGTTCCGTACATCAACTCGAGCATTATCTTTCAGTTGCTCGGGAGCGTGTTTCCAGAGTTCAAAAAGTTGCAAAAGGAGGAGGGCGAGTCGGGACGACGACAGTTTCAACAGTATCAAAGGTGCGTTTAGTATTCTTTTGTGTGCGATGTGTATTGTACGAATAGCAGTGATGTGACCTTTAGGTCTCGTTCGATTGAGCTTTGACGCGCTACGGCGCGGCGACGGCGTGAAACAAATACGGAAACTGAGCTATTCACGATGGCGAGCGCTCGCCTACGCTCGCGCACGCGACGAGACGGGGAGACTGACTATTTGGATTTCCCTTCGATCGATGATTAGATATGGTGCACTTGGGTTCGCCATCGTCCAAGCCGTCGGGCAGTGCTTGTACGTGCGCCCGTTTGTTGAGGATTTCACGCCGATGTGGTTGTTTGAGCAAAGTTGCGTGCTCACCGCGGGGGCGATGATTTTAATGTACATTGGGGAAGTTTTGAACGAACTCAAGCTTGGAAACGGGACGTCACTTTTGATTTTCACAAACATCGTCAGCGCGTTGCCGTCTTCAATCGGCCAAACAGTGTCTTTGGCTACCGAAAAGGGCGACGCTACCGTTCTTCCTGTATTCTTTGGCGCCTTCGCGCTCACCACTCTGGGCATTGTGTACGTGCAAGAAGCTGAACGTAAGATTCCGATGCAATATAGCACTCGATTCAACGCCGGTGGTCTAGCGAAATCGTCCTACTTGCCGTTCAAGGTGAACAGCGCTGGGGTCATGCCGATTATTTTCGCATCCTCTTTGCTCGCTTTGCCGGCGACGTTGACTCGGTTCACCGACAACGGCGCAGTCATGGGCGTGGCCAAGTTCCTCAGCCCTGGTGGCGGTGCTGGGTATGTCCCGGTGAACGTGGCGATGATTTGCTTCTTCAACTACTTTTACACTTTCCTGCAATTAGAACCAAAGGATGTCGCGGACCAGTTGAAGCGTCAAGGTGCATCCATTCCAGGCGTTCGCCCGGGCGCGGCGACGCGCGACTACATCACCCGCTGCTTAGAACGCTTGTCGTTGCTCGGCAGCGTTTTCTTGGGTCTCCTCGCCTTGACCCCGGGAGCGGTTGAGAACATCACTGGCTTGACCACGTTCCGTGGTTTTGCCGGTACGTCGCTTCTCATTCTCGTCGGTGTAGCCACGGATTCAGCGCGGAAGATTCGCTCTGAGCTCGTGATGCAGTCGTACGACACGTCCATCGATGACTTTTACTCTTCGAAGCCGAAGAAATAATGGCGTTGATAGGAGAGAGGAGACACGCACTGTAGTAGCTTAGCAACAAGACAACAATGTTTTAATTAAAATGAACAATGAAACTATTATGTTTATCGGCCGCGTCCTCCGAAACTATTATGTTTATCGGCCGCGTCCTCCGAAACGCCCACCGCCGCCACGTCCTCCAAAACGCCCTCCGCCACCTCGCCCGCCTCGGCCTCCCGACGATCCGTAGCCGCCTCGCCCGCCTGGCGAGCCATAGCCGCCACCTCGACCACCGAAGCGTCCTCCCATATTGCCACCGCGCCCACCGCCGCGGCCACTTCCACCACCTCCACCGCCCATATCCGGGCGTTGAGACAACGTCGGCAACTCTTCGCACGCTTCAATAGTAATGCCCGTCTTACCCGCCGACGCCTCTTCGGATTGGGCGGTAAATTTGTCCACGAGCTCGGATGGCACGTCGAACACCGCAGACATGTTATCTTCACTCAAAGTCAATCGGCGAAGTTGCAAGTCGCTTTCGTCCATGCGCTGACGCAAAAAGTTCCAGACATACGTCGGCGTTCTAATTTGCACGTCGCCCGCCTTGAATATCATCGTCGTCTGTCCGGAATGCGAGGTGAGAAGCGAACGTTGACGCAATTCGCCATGTCCGGCAAGCTTTGCGATTGCCATCGCGAGCACTTCCACGGGATCCCGGCCTTCTTCGCTGTCACTATCCTCGCCTTCGAGCAAGTCCCGGGCGACATCCATGAAGAGCTTCGCCGCGCCCTTGTGCACTTTGCGGATTTGCTCACCTGCTATCTTACCCGCCGCCTTGGCCATCTCGGCCGGCTGCGGAGGACCGATGCGGATGAATTTGAATCCACCCTTGCGTTCGATGTTTGGCACAGCCCACTCCGAACGTGGAGTACAGAGCGTTACGGAGATTCCTGTGGCTCCCGCGCGCCCGGTTCGTCCCGAACGGTGAATGTACGTCTCCGCATCCTTTGGTGGTTCGCACTGAATCACGAGCTCGACGCCGGAAATGTCCAAACCGCGAGCCGCGACATCAGTGGCAACTAATACTTGGAATTTGTTCTCGCGGAACAAGCTCAAGACGACTTCGCGCTGGCTTTGATTCACGTCGCCGTGCAAAGCCTTGGCACCCTTTGGAATTTCCTTTTGCAAATTGTCGCACAATTCACCGCAGTCGCGCTTTGTGTCGCAAAACACGATAGTGCGACCGCCACCTGGAGCCTTTGATCGAATAACATCGCACACCAGATCGACTCTGTCGCTCCATTGACACGGTAACAACATGTGCTGTACGGCGCCGCTCGCCTTTTGCTTTTCGTCTCCGACCAAATCAACCGTGGCGTAATCAGACTTTAAGAACCTCTTGGCGATATCCTTCACCCACGACGGCAGCGTCGCGGAGAACAACAACGTCTGTACATCACCAGAACTCTTCAAAATCAATTCCACGTCGTCAACGAACCCCATATTCAACATTTCATCCGCCTCGTCGAGCACGCGAAATTGCAAATTATCCATCACCAACGTCTTGCGCTCCAAATGATCCTTCATTCGTCCCGGAGTTCCAATGACAATATCCACCCCACCGCGCAACCCCATCTCTTGTTCGCGATATGGCGCCCCACCGTACACGCACAGCGCCTTAAATCCAAACGCACGCCCGATCCATTCAAAATCCGCGTACACTTGCTTGGCCAACTCCCGCGTCGGCGCCAACACCACGCACATCGGCCGCCGTCCTTGCACCCGTCGCCCATTCGCTGGCATCGGCGACACGCGGTTCATCTTTTCAATTATTGGTAATACAAACGCCAACGTCTTCCCACATCCCGTTCGCGCCCGTCCGACGACATCCTTACCGCCGAGCGCGATTTCCAGCGTCTCGGCTTGAATCTTAAACAACGCATCGAACCCTTTCGCGCGCAGCGTCGACTTGATGGCGTCACTCAGCGCGAAATTATCCAGCGCCAGTGGATTCGGCGCGTCATCTTCCATCGCCTGCGCCTCCTCGCCGTCGTCGTCCGATCGCGCGGGCGTCACGGAGGCGTCTCGCGCGTCGTGCGCCGCCACCGCCGCCGCCGCCGCGGTCTCGCGGCTGCGCTTTTTCGTGGATGACTTGCCGACCGCGGGCTCGGGCTTGAGCTTAGCATCCTTCTTGTCCTTCTTGTCTTTTTTAGGTTTGGGATCCTTGTCTTTTTTGCTCCCCATGGCGTCGGCGTCGGTGTGTGCGGCGACGGGGCGCGATGTGTGGCGCTTTTTCGTGTGGGATTTTTTGGGACACTTTTTTGGACGAGACGGCGCGCGTGGGTGTGAAGTGTGGTAGTTACGTATTATACTTGTACAGATAGAATACATGTTCGCGCGTAAGTAAGTTTTTGATGCTGCGCTCGAGGGCGATGGCGATTACGGCGATGCGAGAACGAAGGCGTCCGCGCGGAGCGTCGGGACGACGTGAAACGTGGGAAATTCCACGACAACCTTACCACGCAACGCCTGCGCGAGCGTTTGATGGAGCGAGACCGCGTGCCAGCGTTTGGCGTTCGCCGGGGTGTCGAATTGTTCGAGGAGCGCGACGTACGTCGACGCACTCGCGTTGTCGGCGTTCTCACCGTCGTTTGTGGTTTTGTCTTCGTCCGCATCCGTAGGCTTGAACGTCGCGACGGTTGCTTTGTCCTCCGTCTCAATCGTCAGCGCCTTGACGTGTGCGGCGTAGACATCCGCGAGCGTGACGTTCTCGCTCACTTTATCATCCACACGCACGACGCGCGCGTCACCGACGTGGAACGCCCACTCGCACCGCCAAAACAACTCGTCCCGCTTGCGATGATGCGTCGTCGTGTTCAACCGCCGGCGCGCCATGCCGTTCGCCATGAATCGCACCTCCACCCCACGCTCGGCGCATTTCGCCCCGAGCGCATCCAACGCGCGTCGCGCGTGATGCGCATCGTTCCCACGACCTCGTCCGCGTCCGCCGCGTCCGCCGCGTCCGCCGCGCCCGCCGCCGTTCTCTCGCGCGCCTTCGCCGCCGTCGACGCTAGTCTCCCCAAACGTCGGTTTCCACCGCTTCGCCCGCTCGCCCGTCGCCCCAGCGTCTTCTAAAAACCTATAATCTCTCACGACATCACCGTCGGTAAAGTCGCGAATGTCTATGAACCCCACGCGCGCGCGTTTTCCGTCGCATTCGTGCGCCGCCTTGTGCCGGTTGACGCACGCCAAGCTACACGATTTCCTCGCGCACGCCGGACACGTGTACTTGGCCGCCACCGCCCCGCACGCGTCGCACGCGCTCGATGCCGCGCGAACGCCCTCGCATCGCGCGTCGCACGCGCGTGCGTCGTCACGCGCCGCCATGGTGGCGAGCGGATGAATGGCGCCTCCACATCGCGTCGCTTGGCATCGATTCATCGCATGAACGCCGACGACGGCTCGCTCATCGCCGTCATCGCGGACGAGGACACGGTGACGGGGTTCTTACTCGCGGGCGTCGGACACGTGGACGAGCGTCAGCGGTCGAATTACGTCATCGTGAGCGATAAAACGAGCGAGGGTGAGATCGCCGAGGCGTTCAAGGATTTCACGACGAGAGAGGACATCGCCGTGGTGCTCATCACGCAGGTGGTACGTCGCGTTGGGTGGGAGATATCTGTGTGCGCGCGCGCGTGTGTTTGATGGCGTTGTGTGCGCGCGTTCGAGTTGGTCGCGAGGAAAGCGAAGACTGACCCTGGAGCTCGCGCGTCGACGTCGCAGGTCGCGGACCGCGTGCGGTACTTGCTCGACGCGCACACGGCGGCGATTCCGAGCGTGTTGGAGATTCCGGATAAGGAGAACCCGTATGATCCTTCAAAAGATAGTGTGCTGTCGCGCGTGCAGCATTTGTTAGGTGGCGAGAGTTGAGTGGTGAAGGCAGGCGAACGGTTGCGCGGGCGGGCAACCGAGACGTCGACATCGAGTAGCAGAGTGAGGATTGCGCGCGAGTGTATGCGGCGTGCGTGTACGTGTACTAAGAATTAGAATGAAATTGACGCATTAATATTGCACAGTCGTGCGTCACCTCGTGCTAGAACGATTGATGACGCGTGGACTCTCCTAAAATCCCTAAACGCCCGCGCGAGCGCGGCGCGCTTACGCCTTGATGACGACTTCCTTCTCAGCAATGCGCTCGTACACTTCGCGCACCTTGAGGCCAACCATGGTTTGGAAGAAACCAGTACCGTTGTTGGAGCCCGGACCGTTTTGGTACTTGAGCATTTGCTGGGTGATTTCACCGTAGAACTTGGTCGACGTGTTGGACAAGTGGGACTCGACGTAGATGAGCTCTTCGAGCTTGTCGAACTGGCCATCCATTTCGAGAACGGTGACTTCCTTGCCGTAGAAGGTGTCCGGGCCGTAGAAGAACTTGATGCCCGGGTAAGAGCACGTCAACTTGCGGCCGCACGGGATCCAGGAGATGGTGGAGCCTTCGTCGAACAAGTACGGGGCGTCAAAGTTTTGCACGCCCTCCTTCATGATCATGCGCACGCGCAAAATCTTACCCTCGTTGTCATCCGGGATGAGTTGCGTAGGGAGGACTTGGATGATAACATCGGCAAACTCCTTTTGCGGGTCAACAAACGCATCGAAATCCGGCTTACGGGCTTCAATGGATGCCTTGATGGACTCGAGAGAGTGACCGCGTTCAGCCATGTCGCGTTGAATCTTCCACGCGAACTTCACGTCGTCGGAGATGTCCAAGTAAATCTTGAAGTCGAACATTTCGCGAACGCGAGCGTCGGCGAACGGGTGAAGACCTTCAAGGATGAGCACTTCCGGGGATTCAATGCGCTCAGCCGGATCGAACACACCGGTGACGTGGTTGTAAATCGGCTTATCCACAGACTTGCCCTCCTTGAGCGCCTTGACTTGGTCGTACATCAAGTCTGCACGGAACACGAAAGGGACGTCAGGTTAGTATCGCGTGGACATTTTCAACACACAGCGCATCGCGCCAGACGTCACGCGACGATGATATGCATACACACACAACACACGACGATGGTTCTATCCACACTACGCTCGCCGCACGTGGACATCGACCCCCGACTCGACGTCTCCGCGCGCGCTTATCCACGCCCTCTTATCCACAACGCGATCCGCGCCGCGAACTCATCGTCCCGATTGCATCGTCGTCTCACGCATCGTCACACCTACCAAAGTTTTGCTCCTTCAAGTTAAGCGCAGTCAACCCAGATTCCTTGCGTCCTTGACGATCATTCAAGTGATAATCGTCGAGGCACAACACCGTGGTGGTGTCCGAAATCAACGTGTTCGAGTCCGGGTTGCCACCCTCGGGCGGCGTCGCCTTGCCTCCGAACAAGCTCGTCATGCGGCGCATGAACGTGGACTTGCCGCATCCAGAATCCGCGGCGAGACCGATGACGACCGGACCTTCGCGCGCGCACGTCGTCTTGACGTTCGCGCGAACGGCGGTGCGCGTCGATGCGCTGCGCGCGGCGATGCGCGTGGACAACGCGCGGCGTTGGCTCAAGTGCGTGGACGTGGCGGACACGGCGGACATCGTGGTCGTCGTGGATGCGTGACGTGCGGGGTGAGGGTGTATAAAAATACGATGGACGTGTGGCGATCGAGATCGATCGTCGCGGTGTGTCGCACGCGACGCGGCGCGGCGTCGCGAGGGGCGTATCGCCCGATCGGGGGATCGCGATCGCGATCGGGCGTGTTGGGGTCATCGGATGTCCGAACCCTCTGCGGCGGGCGGGGGAGGGGGGTATTTCGCCAATCACGACCAGGGCATCGACTCGAACGAAGCCTCTCGAGTGGTCGGGGTTCGAGGGTGGCGACGGTCGCGGGCGGCGGGTGGCGGGTGGCGTGCGCGTGTGCGCAAACAGTACGGCGCAGTACACGGGTGGCCACGCGCGCGCGAGGCGCGTCCCGGCGGGATGGGCGACGATGGGTGGATGGGCGGGCGTCGCGCGCGGGCGCGCGCGGATAAGTATTACAAGATTTTTAAAGAGGGCGTGCATACGACACGATAGCGCGCGTCGCTGCGACCTAGATGCTGCGTGTTGCGCTAATTTAGATTTATGACGTGGATTGTGCGTGCGTGCGAGCGTGTGGCGCGGATTGAGTCGTTCACGCGCCGACGTCGGCGAAGAACGCCTTCATGGCGTCGGAGCTCGCCGTCGGACAATCGTCGTGCGGGCAGTGACCACCGAGCACGGGGACGTACTTGGCGTTGGGTTTGATTTCCAAAATGCGCTGCGCCTTGGTTGGGGTCATCCACGGGTCTTTCTCGCCCCACAAGAGCATGAGCGGGCCTGTCCAGTCCCGGAGCAAGTCGCTCGGTTTAATTTTCGTTCTCGAGCCGGCGAGGGAGAGTTGATAGAACGTTCCGATCGCACCAGGGTCTTGCGCGGCGAGATCGATGGATTTGACCAAATCGTCGTCGACGTCGAACTCGTACACCTGTTGTAAGATGGTTTTGATGCGCACCTTGGTAAAGTAGAAGATGCCCGTCGCCGTGACGCGACCAAACGCTTCACGCAGCTTATCCATGATGGTATCGCCACCCTGGTCCTCAGCGTTACCCACAGCCTGTTGCGCCAACGTTTTCTTCTCAGGCCCAGGTGCGGCGTCGGGCTCGAAATTACCCGCGCTGTTGACCAAGATTAAGCCTTTACACGAGTCAGGCGCGGTGCTCGCGGCGTACAACGCCGCCAACGCGCCAATTGAATTCCCAGCGATAAACGTCTTATCCTCCGCAGTCGCCCCGGCGACTTCGCGCGAAAAGTCAATCACTTGTTGCCCCCACAACTCCATGGAATATTCTTCCTCAACTTTCGGAGACCAACCATAGCCTAACATGCATAACGCGTACACGCGATATCCCGCGCGCGCCAACGCGGGAATAGTGTACCTCCAATGATACGAATGCGCCCCAAATCCGTGCACCAAAGTCACAATCGGCCCATCGTTATTTTCGCCAGCAGAAATATAGTTACATTCATACCCTCGCCACGTCCATCGCTTCCAACCTTCAACCTGAAGCTTGACGCGTTCGGCGCCGCTCTCATCCATCTCGAGCTGCAAACCTTCAAAGTTAATCACCTCCGCCGGCGAACGCACCGCCGACGCCTCGCGCGCGATACAATCACCCCGTCGCGCGCGCACACACCACCCTCCACCGTCTCTCCCGCGAGCATCGCCCGCTAACACCCCACGACACGCCGACGAGCTATATTTAGCACCCACGCTCGCCATCGCGCGCGCGCGCCCCGCCCCGCGTCCTCGCGCCGCCGCCGCCGCCGCCGTCGACGCCGTCGACGACGCGCACAGCGTCAACGCATGCACCATCGCGTGTTCGCCGCCTCGAGCGATCGCGTGCGACCGAATGCGCGCGTCCAAGTGTCGGTTCTCAGCGCGCGGTGGTGACGTGGGCGCCTCATTGGTGACTCGCGAACACACGAGCTCCAACGCGATTGTGCGCCGCGCGTGTCGCCGTACGGTGGTCAGTCGTCGCACGAACGCGCACACGAGAGTCATGTCTTCATCGTTCGCGCCCGTGGCGCGCACCAGCGCGTTTGCGCGCGGATGCGCGTCGTTAAAGGCGTCGTCGTCGTCGCGCGTCAAGGCGAAAACCTGTGCCCACGTGGCATCCGTGCGCCGCGGTGCGGTGCGCACGCGCGCGGGTTTGGTGCAAAAGATGAACGCGGAGGAGCTCGAGATCGCAATGGCGAATCGTGATCGACCGATGGTGATTGATTTCTACGCCACGTGGTGCGGGCCGTGCGTGTTGATGTCGGCGGAGTTGGAAAAGGTGCAAGCGCAGCTCGGGGACAAGGTGCTGTGCGTGAAGGTGGATACGGATGAGGAGACGGATTTGGCGACGCAGTTACAGATTCAAGGATTGCCTACGTTGGTATTCGTTTCTCCGGATATGTCCAAGCCGGCGTTGCGCACGGAAGGGATGTTGCCCGCGGAGACGGTGGTGAGCGTCATCGAGAATGAATTGTCGTGAGCTCGACGCTCGCATGAAATGCTCGAACGCGGCGGCAGCGGCAGCGGCAACGGCAGCGGCGACGATTGGAGCACATATCGGCAAGAGATACTTCGTTAGGCGATAATGCAATACTACTTAAAGTTCACAGTTTTTACTACACGCGGCTGTGCGCAATAAAATCGAACGTGGACATCGCGCACGAGTAGAGATATTCATAACATAAAGCACTATGCATGTCATATGTGTGACGTATGCGTTACCATCCGTAGCGCTTTCTATTCGTCGCTCGCGTAGCGTTTGCCTTGAACCCAGCCTCTAAAATTTGTTTTTCATTCGCCTTGGCTTCGTGTAACAACGACGTGATTTGATGCTTGTTTCTCGCCGTCGAGCTCGCGCGCGTGGCTTGGACGTGCTGGAACATGCCATCCGTCTCAAGCACGGGCGCAGTCTTACCATGACCGGGACGCTTGCGCAAATCAGCCGCGCTGAGCGTGGTTATCTTGATTTCTCGCCCGTGGCGTTCGTACTCTGCCTTCGCCGCCGCCGCGAGCGCTTGGTCAACGAACGAGCCTTGAGCCGCGCCTTCATTCGCAGGCATGGTAGCACCATCGCCGTTTTCATCATCATCATACGCATCCGCATCGTACGCGTACGCTGCGTTTGGATTGACGTATTCGCCGTCGTCGCCGACGGCGTACATAGCCGCGGCGTGCGGTCCCGCCTCTTCCTCTTCCTCCTCTTCTTGGTCGTCGTACTCGTTCGCCTCGGCGTTGACGCGCGATCCAAACCCACCAGTACCTAAATCAAGCATCGCTCCGCCTCCCCCGAGCGCACCGGCGCCGAGCGCACCTCCGCCCCCGAGCGCGGCGCGCTTTGGCTTGGGCAACGCCGACGTCAAGCTCGCCCCTGAACCGCCAGCTGTCTGCGCCGTTTTCCGTCGCTTGGATGCCATGATGGCATCGCTATCGCTATCGCTATCGTCGTCCAATGCACGCGCGAGCGCGGGCGCGGGAATGGTCACCACGCGTCGCGCCGCTGGTGGGAGCTTTGAGAAGGTTACGTCTGACGCCCGCGCCGCCGGCGCCTTTGACGGCATAGATGGTGGCGCGCGCGACGCCGCAGGTTCGGGTGCAGGTACAGTGTCCGCGCCCGGGCCATCGTCATCGCTAGAGGACCCGTAGGCGTCGAGACCGAGCATGGTTGCGCGCGCGACAAAAAGTGAGGCACCGCGTTCGTTGCCGTTGCGGCTGTAGCATCTTTAATGAACAAATTCTACTAGTCTAGTCACGCGCGCGCACCGTATGCCGTTACTCGCAAGTCACGCTGGACACCATCCCGAACGACGATCTCGAACAGCTCTTCACTTCTAATAATTCAATGTCAAAGACTTCCCACTGCTTGGCGCTGAAAAACGTCGCCGGTCCCGTGGGCGGCCCGAGCTCTGGAGGCACAATTATTCGTCGTCTCCCACCCGGTTGCATATCCTTCAACCCGAGCTCAAACCCAGGAATCATACCATTAATCCCAAGCCGCGTGGACGCCGGTGCACCGCGTCTGTACGTGCTATCAATCGTCCCACCGTTTTCGTTGTAAGCCACGTAGTTGAACGTGCACTCTTGGTTATCGCTCGGCTTCGGCCCCGTACCGATCTCATAGTCCTTTACGATGAGCCCATCATCGCGCACGGTGTAATCGTTACCATGAATCACGCGCACATCGTACCCTTCGCGAATGAACGCCGGGAAATCAGCCGGAGCATTGTTGTACGTCTTGATGCGCGTGTTATTCAACAACTGCTTCGTGTCCACCGCCGTGGAGCTTTCCGTGACGCGCGGCGCGGGTGCTTGCGGCGTATACGTCGGCTCCGGCACCGCCTCGGGCGCCACGACGTCATCAATCACCGGAACGACGTCGTCGTCGACAGACGCGGGCGGCGCCGGCGTCGGTTCCGCGGGAGCCGCGACGTCCGGCGTCGAAGCCTTCAACTTATCCAATACTCGCCCGCCATCGTTGCGCGCGAACGGGTCATCGTCGAACGCCGACGCGAGCGAGGCGCGTGGCGCACCCATGGCGAGCGTCACGGACGCCCCGAGCGCGCCGAGCGCGTGGCGGCGCGACGCGAGCGGCGCGCGACACGTCTTCAGGGCTTCACCGGCATCGATGGCAACGTCATCAATCGCTTCAAAGGTGTCGTTCGTGCCCGCGCCCGCGCGCGATGCGACGCGATGCGACGCGGTGCGCATGCGGACGGGCGCAGGTGCCGTGGTGGGGCGTGCCGTCGTCGTCATTGCCGTCGACATCATGATGTTGATGATCAATGAACGATGTTGACGCGAGCGCTGGAGTGGCGCAACGCCAGAGCGAGCCGCTGCGGTCATGGACGCCGGTGCCGCCGCCGCGCCCGCGGCGAGCGAGCGCGAGCGCGCCATTCTCCGCGCGCTTCCGCGCGCGTTCGCGTCGTCGTCGCCCGCGGTCGTCGCCGCGCTCGTGGAGGATGTGTTTATCGATGGCGACTACGAGGCTACGGAAGGTCACGAGGAAGAATGCGACGAAGGCGCGCGCGGGCTGGGCGCGCGCGTGGATTGGCGCGCGTTTGCGAATGCTTTAGCTTCGTCGTCGTCGTCTGTGCGTGAGCACGCGGCGATTGAGCGCGCGGTGGCGCGTGGACGCGCTCGAGCGCTTCGCGCGGCGTACGCCGACGTTCCGCAACCGTCTTGGGCTCCAGGCGTCGATGAGCGTGCGTTCGCCACGCTTGGGGATGATTTAGTGACGTGCGAGAAGTGTTTTCGCCCGGTGATGACGGATGCGTTGGAGGCGCACGCGCGATGGCGGTGTGATGGGGGCGTCGCGCGACGCGGTCGGGACGTATCGACAAGCTGCGGAAAGAAGAGACCTTGGACAGCGACGAAGACGACGACGTCGAATGGTGATCACGTGAAGAGCAAAGTCACGAACGCCGCGCCCGCGGGTGCGGGGAGCTTGAAGATGCAGAAACTGTCCAAAAAGAAGACGCAGCACCAGACGGAAAGCGTTCGGGCGCCGCCGACGCCACTCGCCTCGCGCGTCGATGTACGCGCTGCACGCCGTGCGAACGATGCACTCGTATTTGAAATCATGTACAACGCCCCGCTTCCGTCATCGACGGCGTGTGGTGGCGCTGCGAAGGCGCCGACGGCGAAGCAAAAGGTCCCAAAGACGGCGTCGTAACCGTAAATCGAGCGCACGCTCGATGTATCGGAAGAGAGCCGTGTATCGCAACATGCGTGACGCGATACGCACATAGAATGCATTGACAAATAGCACCACATGTAAATTATGATAGTCGAAATCGTAGGATGTGAACGTATCATCGTCATTGTCGTCTCGAGCCGTGCCGGTACAAAGCCGAGCCGAGCGTCAACTGTCGGGCCTCATACCGAGCCGAGCGATATGTCTACGCGACTACTGTCCATGCGCCGCCGAGCGTTCGCGCTCATCGCCCTCGCGTGTTTCGTATTCGTCACCATCCTCTCCGCCGGCGTCGTTGCCGACCGCAAGAGCGACGACGGGTTCGATGTGATTCACGATGATGACTTGCGCGAACCCGAACTAGAGTCAGAGCCCGCACCCGAGTTCTTCTTTATTTACCTCATGCGCGATCCCGAGAGAACGGATGCGAAAGCGAAAGAAATTAGCTCGGCTTGGACGACGATGATGCGCTCGGCGGGTCAAGGGGCGGAGCTCTTTGCGATCGACGCGACGATGTTCGCGTGTCGCGCCGCGAGAAAGTACGTCAACGAGTATGTAGAGTTCTTCCTAGACCAGCCCGAGACGCATTACGTCGATATTAACGGTCAGAAGATTTATAGAAAGGGTACGGAGGATGCACCGCAAGCGGCGACGTCGGCGAAGAAGGATGCAGAACTGAAGAATAAACGCATAGACGCCAAGCTCAAACAGCGCAAGGCGAAAAAAGCCGCAAAATTGAAAAAGAAACGCGCAAAGACGGGAGAGTTGTAATAAAGAATATCATAATATGTACACATGGATCAGCTACTTGAACAATCCTGCGATGAGCGGGTTCGTGAAGAGCCCGTGCGGATCGATCATTTTGCGCGCGACGTTGAACTCCTTCACCGGGAAGTGTTGGTGGATTTTCTCCCGCTGCTTTTTCAGACGCTCTGGATCGGTTTCGAGCTCGATCTTCGCCCAGTGCGTGCGGAGTTCGTATTTATCCCCGAGTTCATCGAACTCTTTCGCACCGTACGCCTTGAATGCATTCGTAATCGCGTCACGTTCGGCTTGAACGTCGGTTGGAAGATACATAATGATGCCGACCCACGAATGAAGCGAATTCGGCGTTCCCGCGGCCGGAGACATGGGTGACGAGCTACCGCTCGTCCAGCGCTGTTCGATCGGCGCATGCGCGGGAATTTGATGTTTCACGATCATCTCGCGAAGTTCCCGCATGAACTGCAAGTCGGCACGAAGAGGCGCGGCTTCTGGGCGCTCGCGCTCTAAATCGCCGGCTGGGAAAGCAACTTCGAGCACGTGCTGTTGCCCACCGCAATCGAAACCTAAAATCTGATCGCTCCAGTCGACGCGCATACCCGAGCTTCTTTTCCAGAACTCCGCTTCGGCAGCATTAACTCGCTTGACGTGCTCAACGTCTAACGGGTTCACCTTGAGAAGTTCGTCTCGAAGTTGACCAAAGTTCATGTCCGCCGGATCGACATTCGGGGCAACCTCCTTGAGTAAGCGAATCAAGGGCTCGACGCGGCGCTTTTCTGCCATGCCGCTTCGTATGCGCGGCTCGCGTTCGCCCGGCTTCAAAGGATTGCTCGCCACGACGACCACAGTCTCTGTATGCGGAATCCACATGTAGCGAATGTGCTGATATTCGCGCAACCAAATCTCGTGCTTCTTCTCAATCTCTTCAGGCGTCGCCGTCCAAGTATATTCAACTAATTTATGCGCATCGACGCACTGAATCGTAAGCTCGCTCACCACTCCTAATGCGCCGACGCCACATTTCGCAAGTTTGAACATGTCTGGCTCACTTTCGGCGCTCAGCCTCAAGCCGTCTCCTCCACGCGGCGTAATAATCTTCATTTCCACCACCGTCTCGTCCACGGGTGGAATCGCCGCACCCGTGCCGTGTGCACCTACTTGCGTAAACCCACCCATTTGCTGCTCGCGAATGCTCGCATAGTTTTGCAGCGTCAATCCATACGGACGTAAGTGCTCCACGACTTCACGCACCCGAGCGCCCGCTTGAAGTCTCACCTGCTTCTTCTCCACATCCACCTCTAACACTTTGTCGAGTAATCCCATACTCAGCATACCTCGCTTCTCAAACGCCACACCGTTAGGGCTCAGCGCGCTTCCTACAGGGCGCAGTTTGGAAAACCGCCCGCTCTGCACGATGCGTCTGAGCTCTTCCTCCGTCTCAGGTGCGAACACCTTCTCACATTCCACCCGTTTCGTGCCGCTCCAGTTCTCTACGGTAGAGGACTCACTCGTAAACGTACCGTCGTCCACGCCATCTACAAATTGCGCGCGCGCGACGTACAAAGTTGCCGCACCGAACGCCACGGCGCGAAGTCGCTGACTCCAGCTCCACGGCTCTCGACCAGCGCGCGCGCCGCCCGCGCCACCCATGCCGCCGCCGCCGCCGCGCGCACCCGCCACTTGCGTCGCGTTACGCCCACCGAGCACGGCGTACGGCTTCGAGCTCGCCTGTGCGGCGAACGCGCGCGCGGCGCCCGAGACGCTCACGAGTGCGTCTCGCGCCACCGCGCCTCGCGCCACCGTCGCGACCGCCGCCGCGTGCTCCCAATGCGCGGGCGCGCGCGCCGCGATGCGCGTCGACGTCACTGTCGTCACCGTCGTCGCCGCCGCCGCCGCCGCCGTCGTCACCGCGCGCATGGTGCTCGCGTCGACGTCTCGCGCGCGCATCGGTATCCAAAAAGTACAAAAAGCGCCTCGTCCGCGTCCGCATTGTTCGACGCGATTCACGCGCGCCATGGGCGGCGCACCATCGAAAGACGCGAACGATGCCGCGGCGCCGGTCGCGAGCGCGACGAGCGACGCGATCGAGCCTACGGTCGCGAGTGCGGTCGTTCCGGAAGTTGCGCACGAGGAGAAACCTGAAGAGAAGACCTCAACGACGACGCCTGACGTTGCGAACGATGCTGCGTCGACGGTGGGCGTCGAGGCGGCGACGAGCGCGATGGCGGACGTTGCGACTAGTGTACCGGATGCGGCGGACGCCGCAGCGAGCGCGGTACGCGATCCGAGTGGGGAGAAGTTTTCAATCACGACGGCGATCAATTACGCGAACGGCGCTCCGCACATGGGACACGCGTATGAGAGCGTTTCTACGGATGTTCTCGCCAGATATCACCGTGCGTATGGACGTGATGTGTGGTTTCAAACTGGTAGCGACGAGCACGGACAGAAGATTGCTGAGGCAGCGGAGGAGAAGGGGATGGCGCCGTTGGAGTTTGTCGACGGCCACGTTGCGGCGTTCGAGGCGTTGAATAAGCAATTAGATGTTACGAACGACATTTACAATCGTACGACGAGCGAAGTGCATAAAAAAGCATGCCGTGAGTTGTTTAGAAGATCGAGAGATAATGGAGACATTTACTTGGACACATACGAAGGCTGGTATAACGTGAGAGAAGAAACCTTTGTGACGGAGAGCGAAGCGCAAGCAAGTGATTACAAGGATCCTGTGAGCGGAAAGGATTTGAAGAAGATGAAGGAAGAAAGCTACTTTTTTAAGCAAAGCCGCTACCAGACACAGTTGATCGACCATATCAAGAAGAACCCAGAGTTTATTCAACCAATGTCGCGTCGCAATGAGATTTTAGCTCGCTTGGAAAATGACGAACTTCGTGATTTATCTGTTTCGCGAACGACGTTTGACTGGGGTATCCCCGTGCCAGACGCCCCGAAGCACGTCATGTACGTATGGTTTGACGCGTTGACGAACTATTTGACTGGTACGGGTTGGCCGGATGAAAACGCCGCAAAGAAGGACATGTGGCCCGCGAGCGTGCACATCATCGGTAAAGACATCATCTGGTTCCACTGCGTTATTTGGCCGTGCATGTTATGGAGTGCCGGGTTGCCTCTCCCGAAGACGGTATTTGGTCACGGCTTTGTCACCGCCGAAGATGGTCAAAAGATGAGCAAATCCATTGGCAACGTCGTTGATCCGGTGCAGGTTCTCAAGAAGTTTTCAAGTGATACATTTAGATATTACCTCATGCGGTGTGGTATTTACGGTTCAGACGTACCGTTCAGCGAACCATCCATGACGGCTATCCATAATGCCGATTTGGCGGACGTGCTCGGCAACTTGGTGCACCGCGTGACCAACTTGTGCAAGAAGAACTGCAATGGAGTCGTTCCCGACTGCGCCGCGGAAAAGGTTTTCGATGTCGATGCGCTTCGCACACAGAGCGAAACCGCGATGGCACGGTTTGGCATTCAGCAAGCTTGCGAGCTCGCCATCGGGGCGGCCAAGGACACGAATAAGTACCTGACTGATGCCGCACCATGGGCCGTCAAGGGCGAAGGCGCTGAGGAACGCAAGGCAGTCATCATTCGGAGTACGATTGAGGCGGTATACATCGCCATGCACTTCTTGCAGCCGTATATTCCCCAGGCGTCCGAAGTGGTTTTTAACAAGCTCGGCATGGCGCCGGTAAAGATTTGGCAACTCAAGCAATTTGGTGAAAACGTACCAGTCGGTACGTCAATCGCCATTGGTGACGTTCTGTTCGCAAAATTCGAAGCTGAAAAGATCGAAGCGAAGAAAAAAGCACCCGCGCCAAAACCTGTTCCGGCGAACGCCCCAGTTGACGTCTCGCGTCTCAATCTCAAGGTCGGCACAGTGTTGAGCGTTAAGCGCCATCCCGACGCCGAATCCTTGTACGTCGAAGAGATTGACCTTGGCGAGGACACTCCGCGCCAAGTAGTCAGTGGTTTGGTCAAGCACTTGACTGAGGAAGAATTCACGGGTGCCCGTGTCGTCTGCGTGACGAACATGAAGCCATCAAAGATGCGTGGTGTTGAATCCGCCGCCATGGTTCTTTGCGGCACCAACGCAGAAGGCAAAACTGAACTCGTCATCCCGCCCACTGGCACCGCCAACGGCGCGAAAATCACCGTCGAAGGCTTCATCGGTTACGCAGATGACGTGCTCAATCCTAGAAAGAAAGTGTTCGAAACCGTCAGCGTTGACTTTACCATCTCTGCTGAAGGCGTCGCGCTGTACAAAGACGTCCCCTTTGCAGCCGCCGAAGGTCCGTGTACGTTACCCACCATCCGCGATGGTATCATCAAGTAACCATCGTCGGATATTCACACGCATCTAGTATTATTTCGCTCGGCATTCTTTAATAAGACGCTTCGATCAATCATTCATGAAAACCACTGGCGTTGCGGCCCGCTTTATCCACTTCACCCCGCAATGACCGCAGAACTCGCCTCGCGAGACGCCGCAAACGCGCAAACTTTCCAAACACGATGCGTGCGATGATATCGCCGACGTGCCCATCGGCGGTTCCGTCGACGTCTGCGCCGCCGCGCCGCGCGTCGCGAACGGTGACGTCACGCCGAAGCGCAGCTTGGCGGTCCCGCGCCGTCGCGCTCGACCCATTCGCGGACCCCGCGCCGCCGCGCGAGGACTTGCCCGACAGCGATTGGTGCGAGCGCGTTGTCGTTGGCCGTGGGAGTAAACATTCTGATCACGAAGGCGATACGCTCGTGGTGCGCGCGTTTACTCGAGAGGATGTCCCAGACGTCGCGACGTTGTTGCTCGGGAGCGGCATGAGTGGATTCCCGACCGAACGTCGGACGTTAGAGGTATATTTAGCGGGTGCCATCGGGGCGTTTCCATTTGGGACGTATTTGGTCGGTGTTTTGAACGGTGAAGTCGTCGCAACGGTTGGAGTGAGCTTTAACGCGGATACGAGACGAAAGTTCACTACGTTGGCCCCGCCCGTGGATGAGGCGTATTTGAGCGACTTGACAGTGTTAGAGGAGCGACGTGGCGGTGGATTAGGCGTTGCCATGCTGCGCGGCGCAGAGGCGTTTGCACGGGCGATGAAGTCGGACGAGATGTGGCTTCACGTGGCGTTGAAGAAGCCCAAGGTGTGCGCATTGTATGCAGACAACGGATATAGCGTTGCAGGTATTGATCCTGGGTTGTTCGGCTGGCGCGGGCGTTTGCTCATGCGGCGTAAAATGTTCGAATGACAACACAGTAGTTTAGTTAGTTCACCGTGGTGTGCCCTGCATGAGCACGTAGCGTCGCGGTTAGTAGTGTTAATTTGAAGCGTACGTCATCGTTGTGACAACCTCTGCACATTTTACGCGTGCTTTGCCCGCCACGCGCGTAAGCTCGCTTCTTCGAACGCGATTTCTTCGTTTCTTGCCCGAGTTTTGGCTTTTCGTACGCGCTCGCCTCCGGTAAAGTCGAACTGGCGCATGGTGTGGCCATTGATATTTCGATTTGGAGCGCAGAGAAACGCGTTCAATTTCTCAGAGGACGGATCCTCTGTCAAATCTTTGAGCGCGTCATCGTGCTCGACCCAAACACCGGCATAATCACGAGTCCATCCATGTTTCCGCTGCGCGTGCGTAGCGGGTGGCAAGTCAAAAAAAGTATCATCCTCTTTGGACGAGCTCATGGCCAGCGCAGTTTGAAGCATCGGGTGTGCAACAGTCGTCGCTTCTACGCAAACAATACATTGCAAAGATGGCTAATAGAACATAAACTATGGAGTTGGCATGACATCGCGCGCAAACACTTCGAGTCCACGAAGTCCGTAAATGCGTGCGTGAATCACGCCGTCACCCCGCTCACTACTTTTTTCAACGCGCACCCAGCCGCCGAGACCAGACACGGAGAGGTCGACCAAGCCACCGGTAATACCTGGTGGCGGCACAAAATCCACCTCATTTACCAAACGCAACGCCGCCTGCTCTTGCCCGGGAATCGTCGCTGGTACGTCTGACGTTTTCATAACGTCCACGCGAAGAGTTTTTGGACCGTAGAAAGAAAAAGCCGTGTTCGGAGGACAGGCGAGAATGTCAATGCGAAGAAACGAACCCCAACACAGCGAATACCCTTGAAATGAATCAAATCCGGGCGGTTCTGCGCATTCGGGTTTTTTGGGCACGAACTTCTTCAACGTATTTCCGAGACGCATGATTGACAAATCCTCGGGTCCGAGCAGCGAATTCAGTCGATGGTGCAAGAACACGCCCGGGGTGTCGAAGAGCACGCCCTTGCCTTCAAACGCCTTGAGCGGAATGACCCCGAGTGTAGTGCCAGGCATGGCGCTCGCCACAGGTAATCGCTTTGCCGGGGCGAAGTAGTTCCCGGCGGATCGAAGTTCATCCATTGCAGCACGAATGAATGTGCTTTTACCGACGTTTGCCGCGCCCATGACATAGACGTCCCGGCCGTTGCGTTCGCGCATCATTTGCAACACGGCGTCTCGCATCCCAAAACCCTTCTTCGAACTAACCAATGCGACGCCAGCGAGCGTCAGCCGTCGCGCTGCGGATTCGTCTTCCACCCATCGCAATAAATCGTCGTAATTCGTCTCTGGACTTAATAAATCAACCTTGGTGACGACCAACAAAATTGGGTTCCCGCCCACGACGTCTCGCACCTTTTTCAAGAAACTCCCATGAAAATCCGTGACATCCACCACCTTGACAACCAACGTCTTGCGCTCGCGAATCTCTTTCAACGAATCTCGCAATTGTTTCGGCGTTATCAACCCAGGTGCGGCTTTGATCCCTCCTTGGCCCTCCACGGCGTTGACAAACCGTCCGTTGCTCAACGCCGCGCACCGCGCGCACAACATTCCATTAAACTGCCTATGCACCACCGCCTTCGTTTGGTACTCATTCGGATCGACGTACCCGGCGATGGATTCATCTATAATCTGTAATTGTACCCCGCACCCATAGCAATTCCCCTGCGACACGAAAGCAACGAAAGCACCGCGAGCGTCAGTCCAGCCGTCGCAAACCTCAACCACCCGCGCGAGAATGCCTCGACGTCCTCGTCCACCGTCGCGCGCTCGAATCCTTACCCGCTCGCGACGAACATCTTTAGGTGCCGATGCGCTTTCGCCCGGTCTGTACGATAACACCTCGGAACCGTCGTCGGCGTCGGCGTCGTCATACGCGAACGCGCGCGCGCACGCTTTTCGTCGTCGCCGCCGGTCGACGCCCGTCGACGCGCGCCGATGCGCCAGCGACGGCATCGCCGCGGACGACGACGCTGACGGTGCGAATGCCGCCGCGCGATGCGTCGGCATCGCGGACGAGCGCGCACAAAGGCGCGTGAGCATGACGCTGCGCGCGACGGAG
>Ga0181562_10000667_pt1 | contig 27966 bp, 28 predicted proteins | sample 011ome_26_FD_139344 | JGI IMG/M metagenome (GOLD analysis project Ga0181562, IMG submission 139344) | Coastal salt marsh microbial communities from the Groves Creek Marsh, Skidaway Island, Georgia - 011511BT metaG (megahit assembly) | ecosystem: Environmental > Aquatic > Marine > Intertidal...
ATTTTCATTTGCAACACAATAGTGCTGGCAATAAAGACGAAGCCTTCTACTTATCAGAAAAAGAATTAATTAAAAAATATCAGAACGCTTTTAAATGGAGACTAATAAAATCTTCTTGTAAAAAATTATTCATTTCTTACTCTAAGATTTTCTCTCTAATATTTAATATAAAAATTATCAAAGATCTTGTATTTTTATTTGCAAAAGGCAAGTAGCCAAATGGGTAGAAGAGACAAAACAAAATTCGAAAAATGGCTTCTACTTAGTCATGACCAAAAAAAATCTGGAATTAAAGGTTATCATGTTGGAGGTAAAGGTAAATGGCTATAATAGATATTTTGGTTATTAGCTTGCCAAGTGCAAAAGAGCGGCGTTGTTTTCAGAAAAATCAGCTATCTAAACTAGATTTGAAGTTTAGCTTCCTAGACGCAACTTCAGTTAATAATATAGGTGAAGTAATCTACAAACAACACTGTCAAGATTGGCAGAGGCCATTAAAAAAAACAGAAGTTGCTTGTTATTACTCTCATCGTCATGCCTGGAATAGGGTTATCCAATCTAATCAACCTGTATTAATTTTAGAGGATGATGCCTTATTATCAAAATGTGTACCAGAATTACTTAAAGAGTTCACCAATAAAGAAAATGCGGATTTAATCAATCTTGAAAACAGAGGTAGAAAAAAATTCGTATCCAAATCAGGAGAGTCAATCGCTTGCAATTCAAAAATTCTGCGTCTTTACCAAGACAGAACTGGCGCTGCTGGGTATATTTTATGGCCATCTGGCGCCAAAAAACTCATTCAATGTGAAAAGAAAAAAAGTATAGCTTTGGCTGATGCACATATTACCGCCTGTAACAGTTTAAATGCTTATCAAGTTGAGCCCTCCCCTATTATCCAGTTGGATCAATGTGCATATTATGGTATAGAAAATCCAGTGGATATCAAAACATTGGAATCAAGTGTAAGTAGTCGGAATAATTCAAAAGGAGGGTGGTTTTTTCGGTTTAAGAGAATATACTCACAGGTAAAATTAGGGTTACGTCAATTAATTTTACTGACGAAATTTGAAAGAAGGTATATTGAAATAAAAAAATATGATTTTAAAAAAAATGAAAAGAGATAAGACTAATTTTGAAAAATGGTTTTCGTTTAGACGACACCAAAGGAGATTTGGAGCCAAAAAGCTATCGTCACTTATCTTGACAGATTTCAAAGCTCAAAAAAAGATGATTATACTTGGTGAAAGTGCGGATAAACCTTTGTATGGTAGCGCCAATAATTTAGAAGAGCACCTTGTTGCATTAAGAAAGGTGTTTATTGGGCAAAGTGAGCTCTGTTACACCCATGCCAAAATTATTGTTTTACTTAGACGTGAGTTTGAAGTAGAAAAACATTTTAAATTATTAGAAAAACTTTGGCAAGAGGAATCAGACTTTCTTCTAAAAAATCTTGATTTTCATTGGCTACTTTCTGCAGCTGCAAGGTTTGCTGAAAATTCAGATGATAAGATGGTTTCAAGTTTGGGTATTGCCACTACTTGTTTACAAGTTAGTGTTAGACTAACAGAATCAGAGCGTTTTCTTACTAATTCGATGCGATTTAAGGATGATAAAGAAAAGCAAGCTAGACTTGACAATGGGGAGAGAATTGTATTGTTTGAAGATGTGCCTGTTTTTAAGTTCGGTACTGACGATACTATTAGATTTATGCGTTGGCAGCTTGATAAAGCTGCAAAATTTCATCCTGCAGGAAAAATACTTCTTGAGGTTTTTAAGCGATTGCAAGACATTGATACTGTGTATAAGAGGGCAAAAAATAGGCACACCCGTAACAAGACCAGCTGGTGGTAATTAAATATACACAGCTTACTTATTTATACAATGAGTATAATAAATTTTTACAAAGACAAGGCGCCCCAGGGTCCTGACTTTATAAACTCACCCAAGGATAAATAATGTTGGAAAATTCAGTAATACTAGTAACAGGAGGAACAGGGTCTTTTGGACATACTTTTATACCAATGACTTTGGCAAAATACAAGCCAAGAAAAATCATTATTTTTTCTCGTGATGAGATGAAGCAATGGGAAATGGCAAAGTTATTTCAAGACGATTCTAGGGTTCAATTTTTTATTGGTGATGTGCGTGATAGAGATAGATTGTATCGTGCACTTATTGGCGTTGATTATGTAGTTCATGCTGCAGCGACTAAAATTGTCCCTACTGCTGAATATGATCCATTTGAATGCGTAAAGACTAATATATTTGGCGCGATGAATTTGATTGACGCCTGTATTGATAGAAAAGTGAAAAAGATAGTTGCACTTTCTACTGACAAGGCTAGTAGTCCTGCTAATCTTTATGGAGCCACTAAGCTAACTTCCGACAGATTGTTTGTTTCTGGCAATTCGTATAGTGGTGATCATAGTACTACTTTTTCAGTGGTAAGGTATGGTAATGTTATGGGTTCTCGTGGCTCAGTAATTCCATTCTTTTTGTCGATCGTAAAAGATGGAATTTTACCAATTACAGATAATCGTATGACTCGCTTTATGATATCTTTAGAAGAAGGGGTTGAGCTGGTTTGGAAGGCGTTTGAGGATATGAAGGGTGGTGAAATATACGTGAAGAAAATTCCTTCCATGAAAGTGACAGATGTGGCTCTAGCAGTGGATAAAAATGCCAAGCAAGAAGAGATTGGTATACGTCCAGGTGAAAAGCTGCATGAGCAAATGATTGGACTTGAAGATGCTTACTACACCTATGAATATCCGGGCTATTTTAAGATATTACCCTCTATTAATAAATGGGGTGAAGATCCAGCTAGGATTGGCACTGGTATAAAGGTTGCACCAGACTTTGTGTATAGTTCCGATAATAATACAGAATGGATGGAAATTTATGAACTCAAGGAATGGATTGAAGTAAATCGTAACAAGATTGGAAGTATCTGAGTGTGATACTTCAGGCCTGACCAATGCGAATAGGTATAACTGGTGCAAGTGGAATGTTAGGCGGAGTGCTTGCAACTCATTTATCAAAAACTCATGAAATATTTGCAACCTCAAGAAGTAAAGGGGTGGAATCTAAAAATATTAAATGGAATTGTTTTGATCTAACAGATATTGTATTGCTTAATAAGTGGCTAGGAAAGACTAGGCCAGATATGGTGATACATTGTGCTGCAATAATTAATGTTGACCTATGTGAAGAAAGTTTTGATCTAGCAATGCAACTTCATTTTGAAACGACTAAAGTAATAGCTAGTTATTTAGGTCGTAATAATGGCAAGTTAATTTATATCTCAACTGATTCAGTGTTTGATGGAGAAAAACAAGGCGCCTACAGTGAATCTGACTTGGTAAAACCACTTAATATTTATGCTAGAACTAAGTTTATGGGTGAAAAACCCGTGCAATCAATGTGCAATGGCCTAATTTTAAGAACAAATATAATTGGGTGGACGAAAGAAGGCAGTACTTCATTTGTCGAATGGATGCTAAAGGGGTTGACTAACAACACACCATTAAATTTGTTTTATGATGTTTATTTTTCCCCATTAAGTGTTTACGACCTATCCCTTATTGTTGAACATATAATTAAAAAACCGATATTTGGACTGTATCATTGTGCAAGTAATGATAGTATCTCAAAGTATGATTTTGGTAAAGAGATGGCAAAAATATTCAATCTTCCTAGTTTAAATATTAACAAGGTTAGTGTTAATTCTGCCGATTTTAAGGCAAAAAGACCAAAAAATATGACTTTAAATATTGAAAAAATCAGCTTAGCGCTAGAATATGATTTTCCTAGCGCTATAGATGCAATAAAATCAATGAAGCGTCAATATAATAATGAAAATCACTGATTGAATTCAAAAAAAACAGAATGACAGAAATTCAAATAGAAAATAAAACTATAAGCATAAATAATTCTACTTATTTTATTGCAGATGTAGCCGCAAATCACGATGGAGATTTAGAGCGAGCCAAGGATTTGATATATCTTTGTGCAGAGGCTGGTGCGGATGCTGCTAAATTTCAGCATTTTACTGCAAATACTATTGTAAGCAATCAAGGGTTTAAGTCTCTTGATGGTCAGCAATCGCATCAATCAAAATGGAAAAAAAGTGTATTTAATGTATATCAAGATGCATCAATTAACCAAGATTGGACACCCATACTAAAAGAAACTTGCAATAAGGCAGGTATCACCTTTCTTACCTCTCCATATTCTTATGAATTAGTAGATAAAGTTGATGATTTTCTCAATGCGTATAAGATTGGGTCCGGTGATATTACTTGGCTAGGAATTGTTGACTATATTGCTTCTAAAAAAAAGCCGGTGTTATTAGCAACAGGTGCATCAACTCTAAATGAAGTTGACATTGCCATGTCTACATTGTTACGCCATACTGATGAAATAGTGTTAATGCAATGTAATACAAACTATACCGCATCTCTAGAAAATTTTAAATATATTAATTTAAACGTTCTTAAGGAATATAAAAGAAGATATCCAAATATTGTTTTGGGATTGTCTGATCATACACCAGGACATGCTACAGTCTTGGGAGCAGTAACATTAGGCGCCCGAGTTATAGAAAAACATTTTACAGATGATACAAATAGAGAGGGTCCAGATCATAAATTTTCAATGGATTTTAACTCTTGGAGGGATATGGTTGACAGGACTAGAGAATTAGAAAATTCATTAGGACTAGAGATAAAAAAAGTAGAAGAAAATGAGCTGGAGACTGTCATCTTGCAGAGAAGATCTATTCGCGTAAAAAAAGATTTGATAATTGGCAATATAATAAATGAAAAAGATTTAGAATTTCTCAGGCCTTGTCCTAAAGATGCACTACCTCCTTATGAATTAGAAAAAATTATTGGTAAAAAATTATTGGAAAATATAAAAACTGGTGATTATATAAAATGGACAAGTATCAAGTAGCTATCGTTATTCCAGCATTCAACGAGGAGTCCACAATTTTCAATGTGGTGCAATCAGTCGCACAGTATGGAGTGGTTATTGTTGTTAATGATGCCTCTACTGACAAAACAAAACAAATGGCAGAAGGCGCTGGAGCAATATTGGTTAATCATAAAGAAAATAAAGGTTACGATGGTGCATTGAATAGCGGTTTTGCAAAAGCAAAAGAATTAAACTGCGATGTTATTATTACTTTTGATGCTGATGGGCAGCATAACCAAAAGTTTATTAAAAAGTATATTGATTTATTAGAACAAGGGTTTGAAATTGTCATAGGCACAAGGAATAAATTTCAAAGAATATCGGAGTACATCTTTTCATGGGTTGCTATCTGGAAATGGGGGATAAAAGACCCTTTATGTGGAATGAAGGCGTATCGTATTGATGTGTTTAATCAACTAGGATGCTTTGATTCTTACGGTTCTATTGGTACTGAATTGTCAATATATGCGGCATATAAAGATATAAAAATTGCACAACAACCTATTGAAATTAAAGATCGCCAAGACAAGCCACGTTTTGGCGGCAGTTTTTCCGCAAATATGATTATTTTGCATGCACTTTGGTTAGGATTTAGAAAATATTAATAAAAAAAGGTGAAGCTTTATTTTATAAAAAGGCAGTACGTATATTGAATGAGGAGTTATATTTTGAAAAATGAACAATATGGAAAGTCTAGTGCATCATATATTAAACAGAAGCAATCATATTTTGATGACAATGATAAACACATAGAAGTACAAAAAAAAATATCAGACATCTATATGCAGCAGCCAATTCGATTGCATTGTAAGAATTGCGAACACACCTTGAAAGTGGAGCATGATTTTATTAAAGACGGTATTAAGTATAAAATCTGTAATGTTTGTACCCATTTAAATGGTGCACATAAAGATACCAATGAATTTTGCAAAATTATCTATACTGAAGAAGAAGGCAGAGATTATGCTCAAGCTTATAAGGTAAGCGACATTAAAGATTTTGAGTATCGATTAAGCAGTATTTATATTCCTAAAGCTGAGTTTCTGTATACATCATTGGTGAATGATGATATAGATCCTCACAAAATTAAGTATTTAGATATTGGGGCGGGGTCGGGTTATTTTGTTGGTGCTTTAAGCAAAATTGGACTGAAAAATATTAGTGGCTCAGAGGTATCAAAATACCAAGTAGACTTTGGAAATAAAATGATAGGCTCAGATTATCTGTCAGTTCACAAAATAGATGATACTAACAGACTACTTCGGGAGGCCGATGTTGATGTTGTATCTTTAATGGGGGTTTTAGAACACTTACAAGATCCTCGCATTGCAATGGAGTGTATAAAAAATAATAAGAAAATAGAGTATTTGTACATCTCAGTGCCGCTCTTCAGTCTTTCTGTATTTTTAGAAATGGTGACTACTGATGCTTTTCATAGACATTTGACTGGTGGACACACCCATCTTTACACCAAAGACTCTTTACAATATCTTGCAGATGAATTTGGATTTGATATTATATCAGAATGGTGGTTTGGCGCTGATATAGCTGATCTTTATCGGCATATTCTCATCGACATAGAAAAGAAAAATCAATGTTCAAAAGTGTTAGTTAGATCATTTCAAGATATGATTCTACCATTAATTGATTCGATGCAACTTGAGCTAGATAAGAAGCATCGATCTTCAGAGGTGCATTTACTGTTAAAAAAGAAATAATACAAATATGGTAAATATTGTATAGAAATTTTAGAATGGGTAACTTAATATGAAAAAATCAGATGTTGGTATTTTTTGTGCCGCAAGAACTAGTAGTACACGTTGTAAGAAGAAAATGATCCGGTCATTTGCAGATACATCATTAACAGATATTTTATTGAGTAAGCTTGCAAAAATTGGCGGAAATGTATTTTTTTCTGGGTATGAATCTTTGTTTGAAGAAAAATGTCATTTGCATGGCATTCCTTTTGTACAAAGAACTGAAAAATCAGCTTTATCTGAAGGTCCATTACTGGAAGTTTTCGATTTTCTTGCCGACCAACCTTACGAATATTTTTTATTTTTTAATGGATGCCTGCCTTTCTTGAAAACAGAAACAATCTCTAAATTTCTTGACATCTGTATTGAGGATGATAAACCTAAATTTGCAGTACTTAAGAGAAATAATTATTTTACAGATATGAATGGCAATCCATATAATTTTGACAAAGATCTTAAAATAATGGATACAAAGGTTGTTGAGCCAGTTCATGAATTTGCACATGCACTTTATTTTTACAAGAAATCATATTTCCTTAAGCATGGAAAGTATTGGGATTGGAATGATATTCGTTATGTTGAAATTGAAGATGGAATAGAAACATTTGATATTGATACAGAAGAGCAGTTTTTAATGGCAGAGGCCATGTGGAAAAATTTAGAAAAATAATTTTTTTGTTATGTATTGCTAATATTAATCACTTTAGGCAGTAAAAATCCCATTAACAATACATAAAAAGCGTTTATATGCTCTTCTCCAAATGCAATATGGGTAAGGCCAAATGTTGCATAGCAAACACACAGTAAAAAGCCCATTAAGGCGTAGTGATAAGTTTTTTCGTCTTTTAGCTTTCGATAAAAGACAATCATTGGTAAAAAAAGTAATGCTACTAATGACAACAATCCAATAATTCCAGCTGAGACTAGGTTGGTAATGTATTCATTATGAAGGTGCGTGTACCCAATGTCTTTATCTGTGTATTTTTGAGCTGCTTTGTTTGCATTTCTGTAGCCGTGCCCGATTAATGGAGATTCTTTAGCTGCTTTTAATCCGGCTGTCCACATATTTAATCTTTCCCCAATGGAAGATTTTTCAATGTTACCAGCTGACCATCTTTCCATCGCTACCTCGGTATTAAGCATTTGCTTGTTAAAAGTTTGTGTACTGGTAACTAATACCAGCATTATTGTAAATAGTCCAAATATAATTAACTTATATTTGTCATTATTGTGAAAATTACGTTTGTAAACTATCACAAGATAAATAATACTTAAAATTAATAGTGAAAGCCAAGATCCTCGATTGCCAGATAAGGTAATAGCAGATATTCCAAATATGGTAGAAATAAATGTAATAATTTGCTCTTTTGGTTGTTCGTTAAAAACTTTTACAATTGATAAAAACAACATAGCAACAGCAATATCTCCAAATATGTTTGCATTCATCATACCTGATGGCCTCTCATATCCAAGAAAAGACTGGGTAATGGTGATAATGCCAATAACAATCAACCCAATCTTGATACTCAATAGGAGGTTTTTCAATGGAAGGTCAATCTTAAAGACTGCTAATGCAATGAGTGGTGCCAGTAAGAATTGCAATTTTCGCCCTAGATGATGAAATTCGGCATTTAAACCGTCTGCCACCAAAATGGACAACAACATCACACCAAAATAGCTTACTGTTAGCCAAGAGAAGAGTTTTAATTCTTTGATTTTGAATGGGTTTTGCTTGCCTGAGATTGCAATATAGACGCCTAAGCCTACCAGGATTAACAAAATTAGACTGCTTAAAATTTTAATAGAATTAATAAGAATGGGGAATAGTAATACTAAGACTATGACAAAATTTGAATACCTTTGACTTAGATACGTGTCATTCATAATGCTAATGGATTTATTGGTATAATTCCAAGCATTATATATAAGTTCCTATTTATGAAAATAGTTCCTGTTATTTTGTCCGGTGGCTCGGGTACACGTTTGTGGCCACTATCACGCAAACAGCACCCTAAGCAATATTTACCTTTAGTGGGCAATAAAACCATGTTGCAAGAGACTATTTTGCGTTTGGACGGCTTGAATAACCTTGCTGAACCAATCATTATTTGCAATATTGAGCATCGCTTCTTAGTGGCGGAGCAATGCCAACAAATAGGAGTTGCTAATCCTATAATAATGCTTGAGCCAATAGGAAGAAATACCGCACCTGCAATTGCTGCCGTAGCATTACAAGTGTTAAATAATAAGGATGCAATCTTATTGGTTTTGTCGGCCGATCATATTATTCAAGATGTTAGTGCTTTTCATAAGGCGATTGAGGTCGCGAATAATCAAGCAAAAAATGGTAAATTGGTAACCTTTGGTATCGTGCCAACTGATGCAAATACTAACTATGGATATATTAAATCCTTAAAAGGGAATGATAACGACGTATACAAAGTTGAAGAGTTTGTTGAAAAGCCGGATCTTAAAACTGCACAGTTTTATCTAGAGCAGGGTAATTACCTTTGGAACTCTGGCATGTTTATGTTTAAGGCTGAAACGCTAATTGATGAGCTAACTATCCATTCACCAGAAATTGTTAATTCAGTCAATAACGCCGTAAATAATGCCATACAAGATCTTGATTTTATTCGCTTAGAGAGGCAAGCATTTGAATCCTCTCCATCCGATTCAATAGATTATGCCCTAATGGAAAAATCCAACAATGTTGTGGTTATGCCACTAGATGCGAAGTGGAATGATATTGGCTCATGGAATGCGTTGTACGATATTGGCGATAAAGACAGTAACGGTAATGTAATCAAAGGTGATGTTATTGCTAAAAGTACTAGCAATACTTATATTAATGCCCATCATCATATGGTGGTGACTATTGGTGTGAATGACTTGATTGTTGTAGACACACCTGATGTTACCTTTATTGCGAGCAAAGATAAATCGCAAGAAGTGAAGAGTATTGTTGAATCTTTACAAGCAAGTACTCGTGATGAGAGCGAATCTCATCGTAAAGTTTATCGCCCATGGGGATGGTACGATAGTATTGAGACTGGTGATACTTTTCAAGTAAAACGTTTGTACGTCAAAATAGGGGCTAAATTGTCATTACAAAGTCATCGTTATCGCGCAGAACATTGGGTGGTGGTGAATGGCGTTGCTAGTGTGGTTAAAGGTGATGATAGTTTCGAGCTAAAAAAAGGACAATCAGTTTATATTGCAGTGGGTGAGAAGCATTCTTTAGCCAATAAAGACAATGAAATATTGGAAATTATTGAAGTTCAAAGTGGCGGGTATTTGGGCGAAGATGACATTCAAAGATTTGAAGATATTTATGGAAGAAAATAAAGAAATAAAAAAAGAGGTTGATTTTATGATTTGTAAAATTTGGCGATATTATTCTAAATATGGCATCATTGGATTGGCTCGCCGTATAAGGGATAAATTTACAAGTTCTGGAAATTTGATGGAATTCAGAAGGAATGAGTTGAGTGCACCATTTTTTTTAAGAGCAGGTACTAGTGATTTAGGAATATATGAGCAAGTTTTTTTTGACCAAGAATATGATTTTTCAGTAGCATATCCTCCAAAAGTAATACTGGATGTAGGAGCGAACATTGGTCTTGCTTCTATTTATTTTGCAAATAAGTATCCTGATGCAAAAATTATTGCTATTGAGCCGGAAGGGAGTAATTTTGAATTGCTTGAAAAAAATGTAGACCCATACAGCAACATCACTCCTATTCAGGCAGCATTATGGGGGATGAATGAGAGTATAAGTCTAGTTGATCCAGGGTTAGATAAGTGTGGTTTTATGACTCAAAAGGAAGGTGCTAAAGAAAAAAATCTTGGCGATATTCTAGCTAAAAAAACCGACATCCTCGCACGTCACCAAGTTCCTGGCATGACAGTAGATAAAATTATGGAAGATTACAACCTTTTAGAAGTGGACATTCTTAAGATTGATATTGAAGGTGCGGAAAAAGAGGTGTTTAAGGATACTTCGGCCTGGATTGAAAATGTTAATGCAGTTATTGTAGAGCTTCATGAGCGCATGAAGCTAGGCTGTAATCGTAGTTTTTATAATGGTTCAAATGGTTTTGATAATGAGTGGATCCAAGGAGAAAACGTGTACTTATCAAGAGCAGGTTATTTAGAACAGCATAGTAATTAATTAAAGGCATTGCATTTACAAGTATGTAAAGAATTATTTTAAGAGTTGAGTATGATAGAAAAAAAAGTAGCACTTATAACAGGGATAACAGGGCAAGATGGATCATATTTAGCAGAATTTTTATTAGAAAAAGGCTATGAGGTGCACGGTATAAAGCGTAGAGCGTCCTCTTTTAATACGCAACGTATTGACCATATTTTTCAGGATCCACATGAGAAAAATCCAAATCTATATTTGCATTATGGTGATCTTACAGATAGCTCTAATCTAATTCGAATACTAAAAGAAATAGAGCCTGATGAAGTGTATAACTTAGCTGCACAATCACATGTTGCAGTAAGTTTTGAGGTGCCAGAATACACCGCAGATGTTGTAGCAATGGGTACATTAAGACTTCTAGAGGCAATCAGGTTTTTAGGCTTTGAAAAGAAAACTCGTTTTTATCAAGCATCAACCTCTGAACTTTTTGGAGAAGTGCAAGAAACACCACAAACTGAAACCACTCCATTCCATCCGAGATCACCTTATGCAGTAGCTAAGATGTATGCTTATTGGATTACTGTTAACTATCGCGAGTCTTACGGTATGTATGCTTGTAACGGTATTTTATTTAATCATGAGTCTCCTAGACGAGGAGAAACTTTCGTTACTCGTAAAATCACAAGAGGGCTTGCTCATATGGCCCAGGGCTTAGAAGAGTGCTTGTATATGGGTAATATTAATGCTTTACGTGATTGGGGTCATGCCAAGGATTATGTGCGCATGCAGTGGATGATGCTGCAACAAGATAAGCCAGATGATTTTTGTATTGCTACTGGTGTGCAATACTCCGTACGTCAGTTCATTGAATGGTCTGCATTGGAGTTGGGAATTACCATTCGCTTTAAAGGTGAAGGGCTTGATGAAGTTGGTATTGTAGAATCTATCAAGGGCAATGATGCGCCCGCATTAAAAGTTGGTAATATTATTTTTAGAGTGGATAAGCGCTATTTTAGGCCAGCAGAAGTTGAGACACTTTTAGGTAGTCCAAAGAAAGCAAAAGATGAGTTAGGTTGGGTTCCAGAAATCACCGTACAAGAAATGTGTGCCGAAATGGTTCGTGAAGATCTTAAAGATGCTAAGCGCCATGTGCTGTTAAAAGAGCATGGCCATGAATTGCACATCACTAAAGAATAGCCACCCCCCCTGTCTCTATGAAAATATTATTAACAGGCTCACGTGGAATGGTTGGCCGCAATATTATTGAGCATTCTAGTGTCCATAATCATGTGATATTGTCACCCACTAGTGCAGAGTTAAATTTACTAGATGCCGAGAGTGTACAAAATTACATCTGTGCAAATAAACCAGATATGATAATTCATGCTGCTGGTATTGTTGGCGGCATTCAAGCAAATATGGCTCAGCCTGTAAGATTCTTGACTGATAATATGAAAATTGGGTTGAATATTCTTATGTCAGCTAAGGCTTGCAGTATTAAGAAGTTTATGAATCTTGGTAGCTCATGCATGTATCCAAGAGATGCTGAAAATCCATTATCCGAAGATTTGATTCTAAAGGGTGAATTGGAGCCAACTAATGAAGGCTATGCTATTGCTAAGGTAGCTAGCACTAGACTTTGTGAATATATAAATAGAGAAGACGAAACTTATTTATATAAAACAGTTATTCCTTGTAATCTATATGGCAAGCATGATAAGTTCGACCCTGAGCACTCCCATATGATTCCTGCAGTCATCAGAAAGATTAGTGATGCAAAAAAACAAAATAAAAAGACAATTGACATTTGGGGTGATGGTCTAGCAAGAAGAGAATTTATGTATGCAGCTGATTTTGCTGATTTTGTATATTACGCTATTGATCATTTTGAATCAATGCCACAAAATATTAATGTTGGCCTAGGCCATGATTACACAATTAATGAATATTATCAAAAGATAGCTAATGCAGTTGATTATCAAGGAGTATTTACTCATGATTTATCACAACCAACTGGTATGCAGCAAAAGTTAATTGATGACACTAGACTAAAGGAGTTTGGCTGGCAATATAAAACTACACTTGAACAAGGCATTCAGAAGACTTACGAGTATTTTTTAAATGAGGTGGAAAAGTGAGTGGCTATCCATTAGCCACAAGCACTTGGGATGATAAAGAGCTTCAAGCTATACAATCTGTTATAGATCGAGATAGCTACACTATGGGCAGTAGTGTTAAGCAGTTTGAGCAAGATTTTTCTAAATTTATCAATAGAAAATATTGTGTCATGGTTAGTTCTGGCTCTGCTGCCAACTTAATTGCAACTGCCGCGCTTTTTTATACTAAAAATCCAATGCTTAAAAGGGGTGATGAGGTAATCGTACCAGCAGTGTCTTGGTCCACTACTTACTTCCCATTGCAACAATATGGATTAAAGCTAAAGTTTGTTGATATTGACTTAGATACTCTAAATTATGATTTAGATGCACTGAAATCTTCGATTACCAATAAAACCAAAATGATCATGGTGGTCAACCTGCTCGGAAATCCAAATGATTTCGATGTTATTAATGACTTAATTAAAGGTAAAAATATTTTTATTTTTGAAGATAATTGTGAGTCAATGGGAGCTGAGTACAAAGGCAATCAAACGGGTGCTTTTGGTATTGTGAGCACATTCTCCACCTTCTTCTCCCATCATATGGCGACAATGGAAGGTGGGTTTGTAACAACTGATGATGAAGAGCTTTATCATGTATTGCTCTCATTAAGGGCGCACGGCTGGACTCGAAACCTCCCACAAGAAAATCATGTGTCCAATAAAAGCGATGATTGGTTTGAGGAGTCATTTAGATTTGTATTGCCGGGTTACAATGTAAGACCGGTTGAAATGAGTGGTGCAATAGGTATAGAACAACTTAAAAAGCTACCATCATTTTTAAAACAAAGACGAGAAAATGCAAAGCTATTTGTTGAGTTATTCACAGGTCATCCAGATTTTTTAATACAAAAAAATATTAGTAATAGTTCTTGGTTTGGATTTTCATTAATTATTAAGCCAAAATCAAACTTGAAAAGAAATGAAATTATAGAAAAACTAAAAGAAAATAAAATCGATTGCAGGCCAATTGTGACAGGAAATTTTACAAAAAACGAGGTTATGAAGTTTTTTGATTATGACATCCATAAAGGGTTGGTAAATGCTGATTATTTGCATGAAAATGGTTTTTTTGTTGGAAATAGTCAAGTTTGTTTGGAAGGTGAGATTAGATATCTATTTAAGATTTTAGAGGCTTGATATGGGGTTTTTAAAGGGTGGAATAAATCCATGAATCGAATTCGTTACATGTGCCGGCTAATTGGAGGCGATGCATTTGTAGGTTTAATTCGTCAGTTAAAAATAAGACTAGTTAGCTTATGCTATAAAGTTAAAAAAAGAGCAGCTAAAACTCAAAATTGTTACATCACCTGTACCGGAAAAACAGATGGCATTGGCGCACAAGTTCAAGCTGTTTTTTCCACTATATTGTTCGCTCAAGAATTTGGAATAACATACGCACACACACCTTTTGATAAGATATGGAGTGATTATCCAAGTAAAGAATGGGAAGATTTTTTTAATTTAGGTAAAGATGAAATAAATATTAATGAAATTGATAAAAACTCTTTAAGTGTTGTCTATGTTAATCATCCATTTTTTATAAACTTTAAGTCTGATACGCTATATATTGTTGAGCACTGCCATTCCTTTGTTGACAGTGGCAATAATTCCAGGCTTTACTCAGACATAATAGATAGACTGGTTGAAAAATATCAAAACTCCTCAAAGAAAAACTGTAAATCATCCTACAAAGTAGGAAAAATAAATATAGCCGTCCATGTTAGAAGAGGAGATGTATCTAAAACAGGGATTCATAGTGAAAGATACACAGATAATTTGTATTACAGATACTTGTTGAATAATATAAGATCCACCCTTAGTAGTTTAAAAATTAATGCATCAATTCATTTGTATTCTCAGGGGAAAATTGAAGATTTCCATGAATTAAAGGAGTTGGATATAAATTATCATTTAGATGAGTGCGTATTTACAACGTTTAACAATTTGGTGTCTTCAGATGTAATTATTATGTCAAAAAGCACTTATAGTTATAGTGCGGCTCTTCTATCAAAGGCAATAATAATCTACGAGCCATTTTGGCATAAGCCACTTGAGGGCTGGATAGTTGCTAGTTGGAATAATAAAAACAAGAAAGCTGCACTTAATGAGTTGCATTTAAAGCAAAGACTGAAGACCTTCAAGTTAAACGAGTGATTTAAATGTGGGACCTATTCGAGAGGTAGAGTTGAAGATATTATGAAAAATGTCAAAAATTCAATTTATGGAGTAATTAATGCCCTAGTATTTCCTGTGCTAATGCTAGCTGCAACACCCATACTATTAAAAAATTTAGGAGTAGAGGGTTATGCAGTATGGGTTTTAGTTAACAGTGTTGTAGCCTCTTTGGCAGTCTTAAATTTTGGCGGTGGCGATGTTATTATAAAATTTATCTCTTCTGGCAGGGGCGGGGGTGATAAAAACTCTTCTAAAGAGGTGTTTAGCACAGTGTTTGTTTTTCAATTATTCATTATGCTGGTGATTTATGTATTGTTTTTGATTGTTACGCCATTTGCAGTTCAATATATCAACTCTAATAATTTACTCATGTTTGTAAATATTCTGTATTTTGCTATTCCAGTATTCTTTATAAAACAATTGGAGGATCTTTTATATTCCTTCCTCTCAGGATATGAGAAATTTGGCCATGGAACTGCCATGTCTAGTATTTCCAATGTGCTCTTTCTCTCAACCCAAATAGCAGTTGCCGTCTTTACACAGTCTGTCGAAGATATTTTTCTTGGAGCTTTGATAGTGTCAGCTTTATTGTTTTTTCCTCAATTTATTTATATAAAAGCAATGCATAAAGATAGTATCTCTTTTAATAAGGCAAATATTAATACTGCAAAATCTTTATTAAGTTTTGGCGGTTGGAATTGGGCATCCTCTTTAGCTTCTATACCTAAAGGTCATAGTGATAAATGGCTGGCAAGTGGATTATTGGGGCTAAAAACATTCGGATTTTATTCAATAGGAATATTAGTTTTTAATCAATTGCATACAATTATAGGATCATCAATTTGGTGGATTTTTCCGGGCATTTCTAAAGATGCATCAAATAAAAAGTCTTTAGTAAAAAAATTTTGGAAACTATCTTTTTATGTTGGCTTTATAGGTATTTTTAGTAGCATAGCTCTAATAAATCTTGATTTTTTGTTTGCATTATGGCTTGGCGATGTTTTTTATCAAAATAGTCAATATTACATTAACATTTTTTTGTTGCTATTTCCATTTTTTACAATAAATCTTGTATTTCATGTTTATTTTTTAGGGCTTGGTCTAGTAAAGTGCAAGTTTTTTACTGAATCGGCTTCTCTTATGGTGAAAGTGGTTACCATTTGGCTAGTTATTGATATTTTTGATATTGAGGAGTGGGTGCCCTTTTTTATGGTGTTTATTGCCATTGAGTATATTATTTATTCAGTAATAATCAGTAGAAATTTACCAATTAAATTTATGCATCTTATGATGTTTTTACTATTACAAGCGACAATAGTCTTTGTAAGGATTTAATTTTATAATATAGGATATAAAATATAATGATACTTAGACTTGCAGGCGGCTTAGGCAATCAAATTACTCAATTAGGTGCCGCACTATTATTGTCTGATAGGGTTGGGTGTAAAACTATAATAGTTGATGATAGCGGGCTATCATCCTACAAAGAGAAGCACGTTAATCAGCTTATTAATTATTTTGATTTCACAAAATTAGATGTTAATATTATTTTTAAGCAACTACTAATTACTAAATCTAGACTTCCTAGATTACTGTCATTTAATATTTCTAATTATCCATTGGTTAGTGATAAAAATTTTCAAACTGCATTAAGGGGTGCAAATAAATATTTATGGCTGGATGACTACTTTGGCTCTTGTCTAACTCAGCAGAATTTAAATAGAGAAATTGAAATCCTGAAGTCTGTCTTTATACAAACAAATATACCTCAGCAGGAAGGGTGTGTTATTCATATTAGGGGAGGGGATTATATAGAATTTGGCGGTGGTGAGGTTGCATCGCCAGCATTTTATAAAAATGCCATTAATAAAATGCAACAAGACTACGGTATTAAGAAATTTTATGTGGTAACGAACGATAAAGAGTATTCTGGCTCAATACTGAAGGATGTTGACTTTTCTTTTATTGGAGGTAGCATGAAAGAGGATTTTTATTTAATTGGGCAGTTTAAGTTTAGAATATTATCTTCTAGTTCGTTTGCATCTTGGGCCAGTGCCTTAGGGGTTAATGATAAAAATGATGGTATTGTCCTGATTCCTACAGAGTGGATGCCTGGAATTACAAGAAAATTACGATTGCCAAATGAGTTTAGTATTTAATAATTAAATGTAAAATGTATTTTAATAAAATTATAGTGAGTAAGATATGAAAGCAGTAATATTGGCAGGTGGTTTAGGTACGCGCCTTAGTGAAGAAACAGATTTAAAACCAAAACCTATGGTAGAAATTGGCGGCAAACCGATTCTATGGCATATTATGAAAATGTATTCTACATATGGAATTAATGATTTTGTGATATGTTGCGGCTATAAAGGTTATGTCATTAAAGAATACTTTGCTAATTATTTTCTACATCAATCGGATGTAACTTTTTGCATGAAAAATAATTCTATGAAAGTACATCAAGAGCGCGCAGAACCATGGACAATTACTTTGGTTGATACGGGTGATAATTCCATGACAGGTGGAAGGCTTGGTAGAGTGGCGGAATACGTAAAAAATGAAGAGGCTTTTTGTTTTACTTATGGTGATGGTGTGTCAGATGTCAATATTACAAAATTGATTGAATTTCATAAAAAGCACGGTAAGGATGCAACCCTTACCTCTGTATACCCACCAGGGAGGTTTGGCGCATTGGATATGAAGGGCAATCAAGTAAAAAATTTTACAGAAAAGCCCAAAGGTGATGGCGCTTTGATTAATGGTGGATTTTTTGTACTTTCTCCAAAAGTTTTGGAGCGTATTTCTGGCGATGATTGTATTTGGGAACAAAAACCACTAAAAGGCTTAGCTAAAGATGGAGAGCTAATGGCCTTTATGCATGGAGGTTTCTGGCAGCCTATGGATACATTGCGTGATACGGTGTATTTACAAGAACTTTGGGAAGATGGCAAAGCTCCGTGGAAAACTTGGTAATTAAGAGTGATTGATCAAGATTTTTGGCAAGGTAAGCGCGTTTTCTTAACAGGCCATACTGGCTTTAAAGGGAGTTGGCTTTCTTTATGGCTATCTTCTTTAGGTGCAGAAGTTAAAGGTTATGCACTTAATCCACCAACGTCACCCTCATTGTTTAATGAAGCAAAAGTTAGCTCAATTATGGATTCTCAAATTGGAGACATAAGAGATCAAAAGACACTTCATGAGAGTATGACAAAGTCTAACCCCGATATTTTGATACACATGGCGGCTCAACCTTTAGTGAGATATTCTTATGAGGAGCCAATTGAAACATATGAAGTAAATGTTATTGGAACTGCTAAAGTACTAGAAGTGGCGCGCAGTTGCATTAATCTAAAGGTAATTGTAAACATTACAACTGACAAATGCTACGAGAATGACGGACGCTCCCAAGGTTATAAAGAGAATGACCCTATGGGCGGATACGATCCTTATAGTAGTAGCAAGGGTTGTGCAGAGTTAGTTGCCTCAGCTTATAGGCGTTCTTTTCTACAAGATCAAGGCATAGGTTTAGCCTCAGTAAGAGCTGGTAATGTGATTGGTGGTGGTGATTGGGCAGACGATAGATTAATTCCAGATATTTTAAGATCCTTTGAAAAGAACGAGCCAGTTGTGATTCGAAACCCTAAAGCAACCCGACCGTGGCAACACGTTTTAGAGCCACTATCAGGCTATCTTATTTTGGCACAAAAGCTTTATGAAGATCAAAAAGAATATTCAGAGGGTTGGAATTTTGGGCCAAACGAGCAAGATGTTAAGCCAGTTGATTGGATTTTAGACAAAATGATTTCTAAATGGCCTGGTTCCAGTTGGGAGCTTGATCAAAATTCTAATCCACATGAGGCAGCTTTTTTGAAGCTAGATATTACAAAGGCCAAATATAAACTGGGCTGGCAGCCAGTATGGGAATTAAGCCATACATTAGAAAATATTATTGGCTGGCATAGGGCTTGGCTTGATAAAAAAGATATGCAGACTGTATGTCTAGCAGAAATTAAAGAATATACAAGAGACATGAATGAAAACCGCTGAAGAATTACGATTAGAAATTGCAGGCCTTGTACAAGAATTTGCAGATCTAAAATATAAAGAAAAAACATTTAAGCCAGGTAGGAGCGTTGTGCCGCCATCTGGTAAGGTCATGGGTGCAACTGAATTAAAATATATGGTTGATGCATCGCTAGATGGATGGCTGACGGCTGGGCGTTTTAATAGAAAGTTTGAAAAAGAATTATCTGAATTTATCGGTATCAAGCATTTAATTACGGTTAATTCAGGCTCATCTGCTAATTTAGTCGCCTTTGCCACTTTAACATCGTCAAAATTAGGTGATAGAGCTATTAAAAAAGGTGATGAAGTGATCGGTGTTGCCGCAGGCTTTCCCACAACGGTTAACCCTATTGTGCAATTTGGTGCTATTCCTGTATTTGTTGATGTCGACCTAAAAACGTACAATGTTAATGCTGATTTAATTGAAGCTGCAATAACACCAAAAACTAAAGCTATTATGCTTGCCCATACTTTAGGAAATCCATACAATCTTGAAAAAGTAAAGGGATTATGTGATAAATATAATCTTTGGCTAGTGGAAGACTGTTGTGATGCCTTAGGTGCAAAATACAATGACCAGCATGTAGGTACGTTTGGTGATATTGCTACTTGTAGTTTTTACCCAGCACACCATATTACGATGGGTGAGGGTGGAGCTGTATTTACCAATAGCTCTGAATTAATAACAATTGCTGAGTCGTTTAGAGATTGGGGTAGAGATTGCTATTGTGATCCAGGTTGTGACAATACTTGTGAAAAACGTTTTGAACAGCAGTTGGGTGAATTACCCTACGGGTATGATCATAAATACACTTATTCGCATCTTGGTTACAATCTTAAGATTAGTGATATGCAAGCAGCATGCGGTTTAGCACAATTAAAACGTTTGCCAGAGTTTATTAAAAAACGCAATGAAAATTTTGCCTATCTTAAAAACAAATTAAGTAGCCTAACTGAATTTATTGATTTACCAGAGGTAACACAAAATTCAACGCCTTCGTGGTTCGGCTTTCCTATTACTTTAAAAGAAAATATTGACAGAGTTGCTTTTACTAAGTGTTTAGACAGTCACAAAATTGGCACGCGATTACTGTTTGCGGGGAATTTAACCAAGCAACCTTATTTTCAAGATATTGAATATAGAATTGTAGGTAATTTAACCAATACAGATATAACTATGAATCAAACTTTATGGCTCGGAATATACCCCGGTTTAGGAGAGGATCAGCTGAATTATATTGCTGATAAGGTTAAGGATTTTTTTGGATTTAGGATCTAATGTTGAGCGATATAAAAACACAAGAGCTAGCTAGAAAAGTTCGTATACATGCTGTAAAAATGGTAAACAAAGGCGGCAGTTCGCATATTGGATCAGTATTATCTATTGTTGATATATTGGCTGTTCTATATGGAAGGGTGATGCAATACAGAAGTAATGAGCCTAAGTGGGTTAACAGGGATCGTTTTATTCTTAGCAAAGGCCATGCTGGTGCAGGTGTGTATGCAGTTTTAGCAGAATGTGGTTTTTTTAATATAACAGAACTTGACAAACATTATCAAGATGGCTCAATCTTTAGTGGACATGTTTCACATAAAGGAGTTCCTGGAGTGGAGTTGTCAACAGGATCGCTAGGTCATGGACTTCCAGTAGCATTAGGCATGGCTCTGGCAGCAAAAATTGATAAAAAAAGTCACAAAATATTTGTTGTGATGAGCGATGGTGAGTTAGATGAGGGGTCGAATTGGGAGGCTTTTATGTTTGCATCACACCACGAGCTTAGCAATTTAACAGCGATTATTGATAGAAACAAACTACAAAGTATGAAAACAACAGAAGAGACGTTATCTCTAGAGCCTTTGCGAGACAAGTTAATAGCTTTTGGGTGGAATGTTATTGAGGTAGATGGTCATAATCATAATGAATTATTTTCAGCTATAGATAGCGACACTAAAAAACCAAAAGTAATCATTGCTAATACGATTAAAGGTAAGGGTGTATCTTTCATGGAAAATGAAATTTCATGGCATTATCGGACTCCAAAAGGAGAGTTGTTTGACCAAGCAATGAAAGATCTTGGAGAAAAGACATGAGAGATGCACTAATGAAGTCCCTGTTTATGTTGGCCGAAAAAGACTCAAACTTAATGCTGCTTACTGGAGATTTAGGTTATGGCGTATTTGAAGAATTTGAAAAAAAATACCCTAAACAATATTTAAATGTTGGCGTTGCTGAGCAAAATATGATGGGTGTTGCAGCAGGACTTGCTCTAGAAGGTAAGATAATTTTTACTTACTCTATTGGAAATTTTCCAACTCTTAGGTGTTTAGAGCAAATTAGAAATGATGCTTGTTACCATGAATTAAATATTAATATTATTGCCACTGGAGGCGGATTTAGTTATGGTGGATTGGGGATGTCACATCATGCAACTGAAGATATTGCAATTATGCGAGCCCTACCTGGGGTAACAGTATTGGTACCATCCACTTCAGAGGAGTCTGAAGCTGGAGTTATAAATTTATACGAAACTGTCGGAACCGGCTACTTAAGACTTGATAAGTCAAAGTTTGAAAATACTAAATCAATTGAAGATGTATCCGTTGGTAATGCTAATGTTTTAAGGTATGGTAGTGATATCACATTGATCGTTATTGGTGGTATAGCAGAAGAAGCTATGAAGGCAGCAAAAATTTTATCTAATTCCAACATCGAGTGTCGAGTTTTGAGCTTGTATAGCGTTAAGCCTGTCGACATTAATGCAATCAAATTTGCATGTGAAGAAACAGCTGGAATTATAACGATAGAAGAAGGGAACTTATCTGGTGGAATGGGGGCAGTTATTTCAGAAATATGTATGGATCACGGACTAAAGCCGAGAATATTTAGTAGATTGGGTTTAAATAATGAATATTCTTCAGTAGTTGGGAGTCAAAGTTATTTAAGAGCCTATTACAAGATTGATTTTAAAAATATTGTATCAAGAGTAAAACTCTTGATTCATAATCAGAAATAAGCCAATGAATCTGTTTAAAATAATGCAATAAAAGTAATTAGACTAGAAAAAATAGGCGACCTCCGAGGCTACATCGTTTAAAAAAAATGGATTTGTGTTTACCCAGTAACGTGGGGAGATTTAGACAATAAAAAAATAATCCAGCAGCTTAAGAGTTGGAGGAGTAAAAACCAGAATGTTCGTCAGTTAGAGTTGACTCATACAGGAGAAAATAAATATGCATATAGGTTCAAATTTTTATAGTGATGATGAGCTTAAATCATTTAAGTTTAAGAGTCTAGGGAAAAATGTAAAGATCAAGAAAAACGTAGCTATTTATTTTGTGGAAAACATTACGATAAAAGACAATGTAAGGATAGATGACAACACTGTAATTGTTGCAAGTAATAATTCTACTACGATTGGAAATTATGTGCATATTGCAAGTAATTGTTATATTGCAGCATCAGAAGGGTTAAAAATGGAAGATTTTTCTGGTCTTGCGCCCGGTGTAAACATCTTTACCGGTAGTGATGATTATTCTGGAAAAAAGCTAACAAATCCAACAGTTGACAGGAAGTATATCGGAGGTAAATCTGGAGAGGTGGTGCTTGGACGCCACGTTATTATTGGATCTAACAGCGTCATTCTTCCAGGCGTACATATTGGCGAAGGTTCATCGGTAGGCGCGCTTTCTCTTGTTACTAAAAGTTTAGAATCATGGGGTATTTACTTTGGCGCCCCAGTAAAAAAAATAAAATCTAGAAGTCAAAAATTATTAGAGCTAGAGAAGGAATTTCTAAAGAATAATGGAGAATAATATGATTGACAAGTTGATACTTACAGCTGGACCAAGTATAACTGAAAAAGAAATTTTTTATGTAACCGATGCAGTTACCAATGGATGGAACAATGATTGGAATAAATACATTGTTAATTTTGAAAATGAATTTGCTCAATACATAGGCGTTGAGAACGCGATCACTACATCAAGTTGCACTGGAGCATTGCATTTAGGGTTGCTTGCATTAGGGATAGGGCCTGGAGACGAGGTAATTGTTCCGGAAATTACTTGGGTAGCTACAGCATCTGCTGTTGCTTATGTAGGCGCAACCCCAGTTTTTTGTGATATCGAGGAAGGTTCATGGTGTATGGATGTTAAATCAGCAGAAAGCTTGATTACTTCAAAAACTAAAGCCATCTTCCCTGTTCATTTATATGGCCACCCTGCAAATATGCCAGAGGTAATGAGGCTTGCTAATAAATACAATCTCAAGGTAATTGAGGATGCTGCGCCTTCAATAGGTGCTGAAGTAGGAGGGCAAAAGACAGGCTCTTTTGGAGATGTTGCAGGTTTTAGTTTTCAAGGTGCTAAGATTATGGTAACTGGCGAAGGTGGGATGCTAGTAACAAACAACAAGAGTATTTTTGATCGTGTTAAGTCACTAGGTGATCATGGTCGAGACCCTAGTCAACCATACGCTTCTATTGAGGTCGGGTATAAGTATAAAATGTCCAATCTTCAAGCTGCATTAGGCCTAGCTCAATTAGAGAGAGCGGAAGAGTTAGTGAATAGAAAACGAGAGATTAACAACTTGTATCATAATCTATTATCAGATAATTCTCATATTAGAGTTACATCAGAGTTGAGTGGATGTAAAAGTATTCATTGGATGACGTCCATAGAGCTTATAGGGGCGTCGTTTAAAGATCGTGAAAATTTCATGAAAAAATTGAAAGAAAATATGATTGATTCAAGGCCTGTATTTAGCCCAATGAGTAGCTTGCCAATACCAGTGTTTGAAAAGCGAGCAGAAAATCCGATCTCTTATCGAATAGGCCAATCAGCAATTAACTTGCCTAGCGGACATAATATAAAGCAACAAGAAATTGAACATGTATGCAAAGTGATTAATAATATCACATGAGTAAATTATGCATAGCAATACCAACCTTTAACCGAGCTGAAAAATTAAAAAAAGCACTGAAAAATATTTTAGAGGAAATTTTAACAGTAGATTGTAAAAATAATATTTCGGTATTGGTTAGTGATAACGGCTCTACAGATAAGACTGATAGCGTTATTAATGATTATAAAAAAATATTTGAAGGAAATAAAATACCTTTTAACAAGGAAGGCTTTGATAAAAATCAAGGCTTTGATAAAAATCTATTTAACTGCTATAGACATAGTGATAGTGAGTACATTTGGTTTTTATCAGATGATGATATAATTAGTAGTGAAGCGATAAACGTGATATTGTCAGGTATTAACACACACGATCCAAATGTTATTTATTACAATTTTGATCAGCCACCATATATAAGAGCAAACCAATATATCTTAAAAACGCATTTATATAAAGAAATTAATGGTAAGAATATAGAAGCTATTGGAAAGATAGCGCGTTGGCCAAAGCTATCCGCCCTTGTCTTAAAAAAAATAGAAATACCCCAAAGCTTTGTTGAAAAAAATTTTAAATTTATGCATGTAGCTCTAGCAATGTATATTGGGTTGAGGAATGGCCATTTGCTTCATTCAGAAGAGTTTATAGCAAAAGTAGATGATGATTATCTTGATAATATAGATTTCGAACCTTTTGTAGGGAACTATATGATTGAAACTATTGAGTCTATGATGACTTATGTAGAAAAATATGAATTACTTGAGGCGTATAAAGAAAAATACCCATTTCTCAAAGTAGATCCGGTTACATCAAGTCTAAATCACATGACTAATGTTTATCGTGCTGGCTTATCAATCGATAAAAATCTTGAAATTAAATTAAATAATATAATACATGATGGCGCCATGATGATTGGTGCTAAAGTTTTAATATCACCAGTATATTTAAAATATGGCTATGCTTACTTACATAAATATTTCCCACTATCAATCTTATCTTCACTGAGAAGATATATTCGAAACAAATATAAATCAAAAAAAAATATGCTTAAATTATTAAAAAAATATATTTCTGAATTAATTTCTAGGCCAGAAAAATTTATGGTCCAGAGTTATTCCCAGTCTGGCGAAGATATCCTTATAAAGTCAGCACTTGATAGTTTGGGTATTTCCCAGCCAACCTATTTAGATATTGGTGCAAATCACCCATATTATTTAAGTAATACGTACTTATTTTATAGCGCTGGGTGTAGTGGTGTTTTAATAGAACCTAATATGGCGTTATGTGAAAATTTAAAAAGAAAAAGAAAAAAAGATGTGTGTGTAAATTGTGGTATTGGCATTAACGATGAAGATGCTGCCAATTTTTACATAATGGATGCAGATGTTTTGAGTACATTTTCGAAAGAAGAGGCTAAGTCAGTTGAGGCGCAGGGTACTTATAAAATTGATAAAATAGTTTCTGTACCTTTGATAAATGTCAATACTATTATTGATAGATATTTCAGCAGGGTTCCTGATTTTATATCGATTGATATTGAAGGTATGGATTACGCTATTTTGAAAAGCTTTGATTTTTCACGGCATAGGCCGGCAGTTTTTTGTGTAGAAACACTTGAATATGATGAGCATAGTCACGCGCCAAAAATAAAAGAAATAATTGATCTAATGGTTAAAAATGGTTATTTTGTATATGCTGATACCCATATAAACACTATATTCATAGACGATGACTTATGGAAACAGGTTGATTAATTATATTTATATAATCTAGGAAATTAAAAAATGAAGCTAAAAAAACACTAAAGCAAAGTCAAATTATTAGGAATTTTTATTTTTCAATTAAAGGTATTGGTCAATTCTTCAGGGTCCGCCCAGTGTCCCTTGTGAAAAAATATGTATGGTTTTTCACCTCTTTTAGAAAATATTATAGCATGAGTCCGAAGAATGAAAAGTTTAAGGCGTTAGAATTCTATCCATGTTTAATGGATAACACTTCTCATACCCCATTAGAGCCAACATATTTTTTTCAAGATAGCTGGGCTGCAAAGCATTTATTTGAATTAAAACCAAAGCATCATTACGATATTGGGAGTTCAGCTAAAACTATAGGAATACTTTCTCAATTTGTTCCTATTACAATGATAGATATCAGGCCAATAGAGTTAAAGCTCGATAGTCTGTTTTTTAAACAGGGCTCTATACTAAATCTTCCTTTTGAAGATAATTCAATTGAAACGCTATCATCATTGTGCGTTGTCGAGCATATTGGACTTGGAAGATATGGTGATCCAATTGATCCTTTTGGCAGTGAGAAGGCAATAAAAGAAATGAAAAGAGTGATGAAAGTTGGAGGGGTGATTTTATTTAGCGTTCCAGTTGATAAAGATAATACGGTTTATTTTAATGCTAATAGATCTTTTACTAGGGAATATATTCTAGAGTTATTTAATGGGTTTGAAGTTTTGGATGAAAAATATCACTATGGTACAAAAATGTATGATACTTATGATAAAGCTAGAGGATTTGGTACAGGATTATATAAACTAAAAAAAAGAGTTAGTTAAAATGCATGCAAAAAATATTTTTTTATAAAACTTGGAGTGGGTTGTGAATTTCAGGATTGAGCCCAAGGAGGTTTTAGTTTGAAAATATTTTTAGCAGAAGGAAGGCTTGGGAATCAAATATTTCAATATATGTTTTTAAAAACAATTCGGAAGAATGATGAAGTTATTCTTGTTTCGGGATTTGAAGATTTAAAAGAAGTATTTAAAATAGATGGCATTATAAATTTAAACAAAAAAAACAGATGGATTAGAGGTTTTTTGTTTAGAGTGTGCAAGCCGTTACTTTATTTTTTGACTGATAAAGCAATTATTTCCTCTGTATCTATAAATCATGAAGAGGTTTTAAAAAAGTACAGAAGAGAGTCTGTGACATTTAGTAAAAGTAAAGGTTATGTTGATTTTGTAACTTTTGTTAAGCTGGGATTTTTTCAGAGTGAAAAGCTTTTCGATGAAAAAATAGCTGCAAAGCTACAAATTAAAGATAAATACTTGAAGGAGGCAGATCAATTTTTACACTCCATTCCAGAGGGTTTAAATAAAATTTTTATTCACATAAGAAGAGGTGATTATAAAGATTTTATCATATATGGTAAAGGCACACTACTACCGATTAGTTACTATAAGGAGCAAATAGAATGGTTTTTAGAAAATAGAGGGGATTGTTTTTTTATATTTTTAAGTGATGAGCCTAGATTTATAGAAAAAGAATTTGATTATATTGAGAATAAAATCATATCAATAAATAATAGTTTTGGAGCTGATTTAGCAATTATGACAAAGTGTAATAGCGCCATATTAAGTCCAAGTAGTTTTGGTTGGTGGGGTAGTTACCTGATGAAAAATAGAGATATGATCTTTGCTCCAAAGTACTGGCTAGGATTTAATAGCGAGGTCGAGAATCATAAAAATTCAATAGCTAAACACATGAAGGAAATACACATAAAATGAAAATATTGGTAACAGGCGGGGCTGGTTTTATAGGAAGTCACTTGTGTAAAAGGCTAGCGCAAGATTCAGACAATGATGTTTATAGCTTAGATAACTATTTTACAGGTAGTGTTGATAATCATATACAGAATGTGACATACATAAAAGGCGACACAAAAAATATAGAGCAACTTGTTAAATTTATTCCTGATATGGTTTACCATCTTGGAGAGTACTCAAGAGTTGAGCAAAGTTTTGATGATATGAAAAAAGTTTGGG
>Ga0181562_10000674_pt1 | contig 27802 bp, 25 predicted proteins | sample 011ome_26_FD_139344 | JGI IMG/M metagenome (GOLD analysis project Ga0181562, IMG submission 139344) | Coastal salt marsh microbial communities from the Groves Creek Marsh, Skidaway Island, Georgia - 011511BT metaG (megahit assembly) | ecosystem: Environmental > Aquatic > Marine > Intertidal...
CCCTCCTCGACTTTGTCGCAAAGCAGAAAAAGAAACTGTTCGTCATCTGCGCTCTAAGCCAGTAGAGCTAAATTAATTCTATTGCACTTTTGTCATTTTTTTAGTTCTATTAATTGATGTTAATTAATATAGACCCTATTTTAAGTCCTGATATTTTATCAACTCTAAGAGCGATGGGTCATGGAGATAAATTAATCATCTGCGACTCCAACTTCCCTGCCTATTCTATGAATTCTAAAGTACTTCGTCTAGACGGCGTTAATGCTGCTAGAGCCGCAAAAGCAATTTTATCAGTTTTCCCTCTTGATAGCTTTATTGACTCCCCTGTACAGAGAATGGAAATTGATGGAAAACCAAATGAGTTAAATGAAGTTCATAAGGAATTTAATCAAGTAGTATCGGAAATATCAGGAGATTTTTGGAATGTTTCCTCAATTGAGAGATTTAAATTTTATGACGAAGCCAAGAAAGCTTTTGCCATAATAACTACTAATGAAACCCGTCCTTTTGGTTGTTTTATTCTAACGAAAGGTGTTGTTAAGCCTGATGGATCAGTGTGGGTTTTAGATAAGTGAGTATTTGTGTACTCGGGATTTTTGTTGCCGACCTAGTATTTGTTGCAGATAGCATTCCTGTAAGAGGTCAAACTGTAGTTGGGAATAGACGTTTTGTAGGACCAGGTGGGAAAGGATCTAACCAAGCGATAGCGGCAGCACGGGCTGGAGGCAATGTATCCTTTTTAACCAAACTTGGTGAAGATGATTATTCTAAAATGGCAATAGATTTGTATAAACAGGCTAAAATTAATTTTCAAGGAATAGTGATTGATAAGAATACTTTAACTGGGGCAGCGGCAATACTTGTAAATGAAAAAACTGGTGAAAATGCAATTAATGTTGTCACGGGTGCTGCAGGTAGTATTGATATTAAATATATTGAAAACTCTATTGATATAATAAAACAATCCAAAATATTTTTAGCGCAGTTAGAGTCGCCCAAAGATGCTACTTTTGAAGCATTAAAAAAGGCAAAAGAATTTGGTTGCACGACAATTTTAAATCCTGCGCCTGCATCGGATATTCCGGATGAATATTTTTCCTTAATTGATTTTTTTACACCGAATGAAAAAGAAGCAGAATATTTTATCAACAAACCAATTGAAAATGAAAAAGACTGTCTTGATGCTGCAGGATCTTTGCTATTAAAAGGTGTTAAAAATGTGATTATTACACTTGGCGATAAGGGATGTTACTTTAAAAATAATGAGGAGGAGTTTTTAGTTCCGGCTACGAAGCTTAATAAAAAAGTTAAAGATACTACAGGCGCAGGCGATGCTTTTAATGGAGCTTTGTGTGTTGGCTTGTCTCAAAATAAGAACTATAAACAATCAATAGAGTTTGCTAATTTAGTTGCTGGTATTTCGGTCACGCGTGATGGTGCAGCTAACTCAATGCCGTATTTAAATGAAATAGAGGAGATGATAAATGGGATATAAAGCTAAAAATAATCGTTACAGTCAGATGGGGTATAGAAACTGTGGTAACAGTGGACTTAAACTTCCTCTATTATCAATTGGTTTATGGCATAACTTCGGTGGTAACGGAATGAGCAGCGAAGCCAAAAAAATTCTTTTTGAATCCTTTGATGCAGGCATCACCCATTTTGATTTAGCTAATAACTATGGGCCTCCCTATGGAAGCGCTGAGTCTAATTTTGGAAAAGTAATGCAAAACGATCTTAAAAAATATCGTGATGAATTAGTGATCTCTACAAAAGCTGGTTATGATATGTGGGAAGGGCCATACGGCGAATGGGGATCTAAAAAACATGTTATAGCAAGTTGCGATCAAAGCTTAAAAAGAATGAAATTAGACTACGTTGATATCTTTTATTCTCATCGATTTGATCCTAATACTCCTCTGGAAGAAACAGCTGATGCATTGGAAAGTATTTATCGTTCAGGTAAAGCTTTGTATATTGGGGTTTCCTCTTACTCAGCAAATAAAACAAATGAAATGATTAAAATTCTCAAAAATAGAGGTATAAAACTTTTAATCCACCAACCTTCTTATTCTCTACTAAATCGATGGATTGAAAAGGGCCTAACCAAAACTCTGACTCAAAATGGTGTTGGATGTATTGCATTCTCCCCTTTAGCTCAGGGCTATCTTTCAGACAAATACCTTAAAGGAATTCCAAAAGGCACTCGTGCAAGTGAAAATCATTATTTTAGCAAAAGTTTAATTACTCAAAAGAATTTAAAAATAGTTTCTGAACTAAATAAACTTGCTGTTAAAAGAGGTCAGTCTTTATCTCAAATGGCTATTGCTTGGGTACTCAGTAATAAAGCTGTCACTTCTGCATTGATTGGTGTTAGAAATGTAAAGCAACTAAAGGAAAATTTAGTAGCTTTAAACAATTTAAATTTTTCTGCCAAGGAAAAGAAAATCATTGATCAAACGGCCAAAGAGGGCGGCATAAATCTTTGGGCTCCATCTAGCTCTTATTGATAAATATACTTATATTTGGTGACTCCAATAGTTGGGGTTATATTGATGATGGTACTGGCATTCCTTTGTCTTCACGCTGGCCTATTATCTTTTCAAATTCTTTAAACGAGATAGGAATTAAAAATATTGTCAAAGAAGACTGCCTGCCTGGTCGAACTACCAATATAGACGATGGTGAAGACGGCAAACATTTAAATGGAAGTCGTATATTTAAATCTTCTCTACTCAGTCATTCCCCTCTGGATCTGGCGATTATCATGTTAGGAACTAATGACCTCAAGGCACGCTTTCATAGAACAGCAAAGGATATAGCAAAAGGAATAGAGGACTTAATAAATATCTCTCAACATACTTATTCAAGCGGCCTATCATGGCATGATGAAAAAACTACACAAATTATTATAATCGCTCCTCCTCCGCTGGGGTCAAAGTGCAGTGACACTAATTGGCATAACTATGATGAATGGATTAATGCGTTCGATACATCGCAAAATATTTTTTTGTGTTATCAGGAAATTTGCAGTAAAAAGCAAATTCCTTTAATAAATTCAAACGATTTTATACGGTCTTCAGATGAAGATCCGATCCACTGGTCGGCTGAGTCTCATGCTATTTTTGGCAGAAACCTTGCGTTGGAACTCCCTAAAATAATTAAACTTTAACCCACTTCCCTTTTTTGATTGAATCAAAAACAGCATCCAAAACTTTCATGTTTTTCTTTGCGTCTTCTAATCCGTAATCAATTTTAGTTTTTTTAAGAAGATGCTTGGAGAAAGCAGTAGCTTGTCTTTCCTATTGATCAACAAGAGGAATAGCTTTGATAGTATTTTCTTTTCTATAAATTGACTTCCCGTTATAAATTACAATCGTTGCAGGCTTTTTAGGATTAGCATTAAAAGGATTTTCAACGACGATTGTTTTTTTAGTACCTAAAATAACAACTTGTTGGGATAAATTACTTTGAGTAGCAACGACATAAGAAGAAAACACCCCACCAAAATCTAAAAGGGCAGAGGAAAGAATATCAGTTTTAAATTTTTTATCTTTTTTGGCAGTTGCCACTACTCTTATAGGCTCCTTATCTAATAAGTATCTAGATATGACTGTGGGATAGCAGCCAATATCATATATTGCCCCTCCTCCATATTTTTGAATATTTCTTATATTCTTAGGATCTTTGTTAAAGTAGGAGAAAACAGTTGAGATGTTACTGATTGCACCTATCTGACCGGATTTAATATATTTTTTTACCCATTGCCACTGAGGATGGTGTCTAACCATAAAAGCTTCCTTGACAATAACTTTATTTTTTTTAGCTGCCTTGATTAGTGGGTCAATATCCTTTGCTTTTATCGATAGGGGTTTTTCCAGTAAAACATGTTTTCCATGAGTACATGCTTCTATTGTTGTTTTAATATGAAGGTGGTTGGGTAAAGGATTATAAATGATATCAATATTAGGGTCCTTATACAGGTCTGTATAGGAACCATAACTTTTTGGAATTTTTAATTTTTTTGATAATGATTTTGCTGAAGCTAAATTTCTACTAGCTAAAGCTAAAACTTTACTGTTTTTAGATTTTTGAATAGCAGGAATAACATGCTCCCAACCAATTTTTGCAGTGCTAACAATGCCCCAATTAATTTTTTTGCTCATTTTATTATCATATACTGAATTTTTTTTATTTTCTAATGCATATAATAACTCTAAGTCAATTAAGCCCATTGAGGAAAATTTAATATTAGTATAAGAATTCGCATTAGATGACCCAAAGTTATAAAATTGGTATTGATTACGGTGGAACTAAAATTGAAGGAATTCTATTAGACAATCAAGGTAAGGAGATCCTTCGAAAAAGAACCACTTATGAAAAAAATTATGATAGTGGAATTGAGACTGTAAAAGATTTAGTTGCGGAATTTGATCAACATACGGGATTGCAAAACACTGTAGGAATCTGCATCCCTGGCTTTTCCTCTAAGGAAACTGGTCTTGTAAATAATGCAAACTGTGTATGGATTAATAATCGTCCATTTCATAAAGACCTTGAGAAAGAATTAAATCGAAAAATTAGAATAATGAATGATGCAAATTGTTTTGCACTTTCGGAGGCAATAGATGGATCGGGAGCAAAATATGAATCAGTATGGGGGATAATTATTGGTTCAGGGTTTGGTGGTTCATTCGTATATAAAAAACAAGTAATTGAAGGTGTCAATCAAGTTGCAGGTGACTGGGGGCATCAACCCTTGCCCTATCCCACTGAAGAAGAGTATGATTTAAAAGTTCAATGCGATGTAGATAATTGTCGAAGACCTCTTTGTGCTGAGCAATTTATCTCGGGGAACGGTTTTACTAGAGTCTTTAATAAAAAATATGGCACTGATCTACGAACAAGAGAAATAGTAGCCTTGGAAGCAAACGGAGATGAGAGAGCAAAAAAAGAATTTGAACTATACGAGGATCGTCTTGCAAGATTATTGGCAGTAATGATTGGTATCATAGATCCCGATGCAATTATTTTAGGAGGTGGAATGTCAAATGTCGGACGCTTATATGACAATATTCCAAAATTACTTCCTAAATACACGTTTAGTGATAAAGTGCGCAATAAAGTTCTAAGAAATACACATGGAGACTCCAGCGGTGTACGCGGGGCTGCATGGCTATGGGACGCAGATAAATTTTAAATGAAAAAAATTGGAATATTAACAAGTGGTGGTGATTGCGGTGGATTAAACGCTGCAGTGAGATCTATCTTCTTTAGGGCAAAAAATACTTATGGAATGGAAGTTGTAGGAATCCAAGATGGAACAGTGGGCTTAATGCAGCGCCCTGTTGCTTATCTTCCCCTAGACTATAAAACTTTTAGTGGCTCCTTATTAAGACAGGGTGGTACTTTTTTAGGAACTACTAACAAAGGAAATCCTTTCAAATTCCCAATGCCAGATGGAACCTTTAAAGATCGATCTCAGGAAATTATTGATGGCTACCACGAGTTAGGATTAGAGGGCTTAATCGTGATTGGCGGTGATGGCAGTATGGCTATATTAACGGAGATCGCCAAACGCGGGAATTTAAAAATAGTAGCAATTCCAAAAACAATCGATAACGATGTTGGCGCTACTGAAAGCTCGATTGGATTTAATACCGCTGTCAGTGTTGCTACCCAGGCTCTTGATAATTTACAGTCCACGGCCGCAAGTCATCACCGTAGTATGATTTTAGAGGTAATGGGAAGAGACGCTGGACATATCGCGATCAATGCTGGTATTGCGGGTGGCGCAGATGTAATTCTAATCCCTGAAATAAAGTACTCTATTAAGGGTATTGTTAACAAGTTAACTGAAATGAAAAATCGAGGAATTGTTCACTCATTAATTGTAGTGGCTGAAGCTGTCAAAACAGAAGAAGGAAAAACACATATGGTTCAATTTGCTGATGGTCAGCAAAGGTTAGGAGGAATTGGTAATTATCTTTCTGAGGAGATAATGAAAAAGACCGATATCGAATGTCGAGTTACATCACTTGGACATGTGCAAAGGGGAGCTCCCCCTACTCCAAGAGATAGAATTCTTGCGAGTGCTTTTGGTGTATATGCTGTTGATTTATTAGCTAAGGGGAAATTTGATCGAATGGTTGCTTGGCAAGATCGTAAGGTTGTAGACGTACCCATTAGCGAAGGTATTTCTACTTACAAAGTAGTGGATCGCTCTAACCCCCTTATTGAAACTGCACTTGCATTAGGTGTTTATATTGGAGAAATTGATTAAGTGATTGAGCCAATTTCAAAAATTGGCGATCTTAAAAAATTTAAACAAGAAATATTTTCTGGCAAAATATTTCTTTTTAAAAAAAATTCGATTTCTGCAGATCTTATCACACAGATCAAAAACTCTATAAGTAAAAGCTATAAAGGCTCTCTTGATAATTTTCATCATATTAAAAATCATGAAGAGTTAAGTGTTATTTTAATTAATGAATTAAAGAACCAAAAAAATTTCAAGGATCTATTCAAACTATTTTTGACAGAAGTAGGTTTTAATCAAGGAAAATCCTATTGGGATAAATTTGTTGTACGAATTGCCCCCGCCTCAAATAATTTTAAACCTCGAGAAAACTCTAGAATTGGAATACATCGGGATACTTGGGGAACTAATATTCATCAACAGGTAAACTGGTGGGCACCTATTAATGATCTCGATGTTCATAATACATTAATCTTTTATCCAGATTATTTCTCTAAAAAGGTAAGGAACTCAACTTCTAGCTGGGATTTAAATGTTTATCTTGAAAAAAGGAAAAAGAACGATTTTTCATATCCATCAGCTCCTGAGATTCTTGAGGATTTACCCTCTGACGTAAAAATTCTACCTATAACAATTGAACCAGGACAAATACTTTGTTTCTCTGGCAGCCATTTGCATAGCTCAAGTAAAGAAAATTCTTTAAAAACAAGATTTAGCTATGAAATTAGATCAGTATGTTTAGATGATATTTACCATAGAGTTCAGGCTAAAAATATTGATTGTAATTTAAAATGGCAATTTCCTAAAATTTTTCGACATATTGAGACGAATTCGCAGTTGGAAATTACTAGCTGATTAATTTTTTATTTGTTAATTTGCTTTCGTGAAAAAGAAATACTCAATTTTTCAATTAGCTAGAAACGCTTTAACAGGCCACAAAAACTGGCCATTGATGTGGCGAAGTCCAGAACCTAGAGAGTTTTATGATGTTATCATTATAGGTGGCGGAGGACATGGGCTTGGCACCGCCTACTATTTAGCAAAAGAACATGGCTTAAAAAATATCGCTGTGATTGAAAAGGGTTGGCTTGGTGGAGGAAACACTGGAAGAAATACTACGATTATTCGTTCCAACTATTTATGGGATGATAGTGCGCATCTATATGAGCATTCCTTAAAACTGTGGGAAACTTTATCTTCTAAATTAAATTATAATGTCATGTTTAGCCAGCGTGGCGTAATGAATCTCGCCCACACTGAACATGATATTAAAGAAATTAAAAGACGCGTCAGTGCTAATAATTTAAATGGAATTGACTCGGTTTGGTTAAACAAGCCAGAAATAAAAAAAATGGTTCCTATTATGAATACCGATAATCTTCGGTATCCTGTTTTAGGAGCCTCTTATCAACCTCGAGGAGGTGTCGCGCGCCACGATGCAGTTGCCTGGGGTTTTGCAATGAGAGCGGATGAAATGGGTGTCGACATCATACAAAATTGTGAGGCCCAAGAGATTAAAACTAAAAATGGAAAGATTGAGGGAGTTCAAACTTCTAAAGGATTTATTCGAGCAAATAAAATTGGAGTGGTGGCTTCAGGCCACACAAGTGTATTAGCTGAAACAGCTGGTATTAGATTGCCCCTTCAAAGTAAACCCCTTCAAGCTCTTGTCTCTGAACCTATAAAACCGATTATTAATACTGTGGTTATGTCTGCTGCTGTACACGCGTATGTTAGTCAATCAGACAAAGGAGAATTAGTAATTGGTGCAGGAACAGACGGATATAATTCATTTACCCAACGAGGTGGTTTTAACATAATTGAGGAGACTATTCGGGCAATGGTTGAGCTATATCCTGTTTTTGGAAAAATGAAAATGCTCAGACAATGGGGTGGTATTGTAGATATTTGTCCTGATGCCAGTCCTATAATTAGTAAGTGCGATATAGAGGGATTATTCTTTAACTGCGGATGGGGAACTGGAGGATTTAAAGCCACCCCAGGAAGCGCAAATGTATTCGCCCATACAATTGCCAAAAATGAACCTCATCAAATTAATGCAGCATTTAGTCTTAATCGCTTTACTAGTGGAAAATTAGTGGACGAGCACGGTGCTGCAGCGGTAGCTCACTAAAATGCTATTAATTCAATGCCCTTATTGCGGTGTACGCGATCAATCAGAATTCACTAATGGTGGTGAAGCCCATGTCAAAAGACCAGATGGCTCTATAGATATATCCGATCATGAGTGGGGAGAGTATGTTTTTGTAAGAGCAAATCCAAAAGGCATTTTTTATGAAAGATGGGTTCACTCCCATGGTTGTCGAAAATGGTTTAACTGTGTTCGTGATACTTCTACAGACGAAATTTTAGAAATATATAAATTAACCGATCCAAGACCCGATATTAATAAATTTAAAAAACTCGTGGAAACCCCATCTGGGGAACCAGATCTAGGATCAGGGAATTTCACTGTAAAAAAATGAAAGATCTAAATGTAAAGGATAATAAATTTATCCAGTTTCATCAAAAAATAAGTTTTCAGTTTGATGGAAAAAAATATTTTGCATTTAAAGGCGATACAATTGCCTCTGCTCTTTTAAGAAATAATATCAGTTTAGTTGGCAGAAGCTTCAAATATCATCGCCCCCGAGGAATTTATACCTGTGGAATTGAAGAGCCAAATGCTTTGGTTCAAATTATTAGCGAGCATAGCGAGCCCAATACAAGAGCAACTGTAAAAAAAATCTATGAGGGTATGCAGATTGAAAGTCAAAATCGATGGCCTTCTTTAGAAAACGATATTGGTTCTATTAATAGTTTCTTGTCTCCTCTCTTTACAGCAGGCTTTTACTACAAAACATTTATGGGGCCTCATAAAAGTTTTTGGAAAAAAATTTATGAACCTGTTATTCGAAGAGCAGCTGGTTTAGGAAAACCTCCTAAAGAATTTAAAGCCATAAGCAATCATATGCACCATAATGTAGACATTACGATTGTTGGTGCAGGTTTAAACGGCTTATTGGCTGCAAAATCCCTAATCAATAGTAAATATGAAATTCTCTTAATTGATCAAGATGATCAATTAGGTGGCATTCTAAATAACTCAAATAAAATTCTATCTATTAATAGTCAGCAGCCGAGCGAGTTTGTTAAAGAAACTATTCTGGAAATTCAAAACTCATCTAATATTCAGATTTTAAAAAATACTTTAGTAACTAATTATAATTATATTGATCACCTCATAGCAATTGAAGATAAATTTGTTGGATCTAAACCAACTAGCGACAAAGTAAACAGCACCTTACATAAAATAAGAACAAGTCATGTCATTTTAAGTAATGGGCACATTGAAAGATTTTTATCCTTTCAAAATAATGATTTACCTGGAGTAATGCTTTCAACCGCTTTTGAAAAATATATTTGTCGCTACGGTGTCTCACCCTCAACTCAACCTGTTATATTTAGCAATAACTCAAATTGTTTGAGTCTTATCAAAAAGTTGATAAGCATTGGCCATAAACCTCGAGCATATGTTGACTCAAGATCAGGCGAAGAAATTGAAGCAGAACTTTTTGATACTATTCATAAAAACGATATTCCCATTTATACCAATTCGTTAATTACTGCTGCACAAGGTAAAAAACATATTGAAAAAGTATTAATCGAAAACAGTTCAGGGGCTATCAGTGAAATCAAAACTGACTATTTATGTATATCCGGTGGTATTAATCCTGATGTACATTTATTTACACAGTCAAAAGGAATATTAGACTGGGATGAGCAACATCTAACCTATAAACCCTATAAATCATTTCAATCTACTATTACGATTGGATCAGCCAGTGGTCAGTTTGATTTTTCAAAAATCGAGTCAGAATTAAATGAAAAACTAGCAATTTTTAACGTTGATAAAATTAAATTAGATATCAAATCAAACGTCTGTTCACTTCTAAAAGTTAAAAAACTTTGGGAGGTGAAATCTACAAGTAAATCTATTTGGGCAAAATCCTTTATTGATTTGCAAAATGATGTAACGACTAAAGATATTCGCCAAGCTATCTCAGAAGGATTCGATCGTATCGAACATCTCAAAAGATTTACCACCAATAGCATGGGTACGGACCAAGGTAAAATTAGCAGTATTAATGCTTTGGGAATTGTATCCGAATTACTTAATAAAAAAGTAAATGAGGTAGGAACCACCATATATCGCCCCCCCTATTCTCCTTTAAGTTTTGCGGCTATAGCAGGGAGAAACACCTATGAATTTTATGATCCTGAAAGAAAATCTCCCATACATAGCTGGCACGTAAATCAAGGTGCGGTCTTTGAAGATGTAGGTCAATGGAAGAGACCATGGTATTTCCCACTTAGCAGTGAAGAGTCCATGCAAGATGCAGTTCAACGGGAGAGTAAAAGTGTCCGAGGGAATGCTGGAATTTTAGACGGAAGTACTTTAGGAAAAATTGAAATAAAGGGTAACGATGCTCTTACCTTTATGAATTTAATTTACACTAATGATTTTACAAAAATGAAACCAGGAAGCTCAAGATATGCTTTGATGCTAGGTGAAGATGGGATGGTAAAAGACGATGGTATTATATGTAAAATTTCTGATCAGCATTTTATAGCTACGACAACTACTGGTGGAGCGGCGAATGTATTATCTTGTATGGAGGAATATGCTCAAACGGAGTGGCCTAAACTAAATGTCTATATGAATTCTATTACAGAGCAATTTGCTACTTTTAATATTAGTGGCCCTAAAACAAGAGATATTATGCAAAAAGTTTTTCCCGATATTGATTTTAGTAATACAACATTTCCTTTTATGACTTTTCAATTTCACACAGTAGACGAGACTCCAATTCGTATCCTGAGAGCTAGTTTTACGGGGGAAATGGGCTACGAAATTTATGTACCCTCACAACAAGCCTTAAAAATTTGGGAAAAGATACATCACTTTGGAAGGGATTTTGGTCTTATCCCATACGGTACTGAAACGATGCACCTTCTAAGAGCTGAAAAAGGTTACATTATTGTGGGTCAAGATACAGATGGCTCAATTACCCCAATTGATCTTGGATTAACTTGGATGATTGGAAAGAACAAGAAGGATTTTTTAGGCAAAAGATCTTTAACTCGTTCAGACACTATACGCCCAGATAGAAAACAATTAGTTGGAATTATACCTGCTAACACCGAAAACCAGATAGAAGAAGGACAGCACGTTGTTTTAGAGGCAAAAATACAAACACCTATGCCTATGTTAGGTCATATTACCTCTAGCTACTTTAGCCCCACGCTCAATCATAGTTTTGGTTTAGCCGTAATTAAAAATGGGCATGCTTTGATTGGTACTGAAGCATATGTTTCCACTCCAGATCACAAAACAATACCTGTTAAAATTGTTAACCCTGTTTTTTATGATCAAGATAATCAAAGGTTGGTTTCATGAGAGAAGTTTTCCGTTCCAATGATATTGAGATTAGATTTCAATTAAAAAAACAAATAATTATTAGAGGCCCAAGTACTTCTGAATTTAATAATCACTTAAATAAACACTTAAATCTTCTACTTCCCACTGAAAACTTAAGAATTATTAAGGATCAACATAGATTTGTTGCTAAACTTTCCTTTGATCAGTGGAACTTGATAATAAATGAGGAAATTGAAATTAAAAAATTTCAAAAATTAATTGATGATTTAAATTCAAACTCTTCTACCCTTGCTACAGACTACTCTGACGCACAAGTATTTTTTAGAATAACGGGTTCAAATCGTTTTAAAATGTTAAATAAACTTACTCATTTTGATTTTCGAGAAAAATCTTTTAAAGCACACACTGCCGCCCAGACTCTTTTAGCTAGGATTGATGTCACTATTTTTAATTTTGATGATTATTTATATATTTCATGCAATCGTTCATTTTCCGAATACCTAGAAGATCGACTCATAGACGCAGTTAACTTTTAGTCCTTAATTTTTCATTTGACATCAATATTTGGAATTGATTAGCTAATTCAATTAACTGGGGGAATTATGGCGCATAAATCAAGAATAATTATTGTTGGTAGTGGTATCGTGGGTGCAAGCACTGCTTATCACCTAGCTCAATTAGGTTGGAAAGATATGACTATCTTAGACCAGGGTCCTTTATTTGAAACCGGTGGTTCCACTAGTCACGCGCCGGGCGGTGTATTTCAAACTAACCCCTCAAGAATGATGTGTAAGTTTGCTCAGTATACAGTTGATCTTTTGCGCTCCCTTACATTTGAAGGCAAGCCCTGTTTTCACACTGTGGGTGGCATTGAAGTTTCTAAAACAAAAGAGCGTCATGAAGATCTTTATCGAAAAATGGGAATAGCGCATAGCTACGGATTAACTGATGCTAAATTAATTTCACCAGAAGAGGTTTTGAAATTAAGCCCTTATATTGATCCCGAAAAAATTCATGGAGGCTATTATGTTCCTACGGATGGTCTGGCAGCCCCTGTTCGAGCTGTGAGAGCAATGGCAAAGTATGTCACAGACTTGAATGCGGGTACTTTTATAGGCGATACACCCGTCACAGGTTTTAAAATTTCTAATAATCAAATTCGCGGAGTGCAAACACCAAAAGGTGATTACGATGCAGATATTGTTTTAGTCTCTACAGGAATTTGGGCTCCCAAAATGGGGCGATTAGCAAATATTTCTCTTCCGCTTGTTCCTTGTGAACATCAAATGGCTTGGTTAGAACCTTTTGAAGAACTAAAAGAATTTAAAGCAGATCACAAAGAAGCATTAGTCGAACATGCTCTAATGCGCCATCAAGATTACAGCCTCTATTTTAGACAGTGGAACGATACGTATGTTATCGGCAATTATAAACATGAGCCTAGAATACTCGAGTCAGAAGATATAAAAAAACCAGAAGAGGCAGAAGAAATGCCCTCTCTAGTTGATTTCAGACCCGATGACTTTGCGGGTGCGCATCAGGAGTCTAACTGGTTATTTCCTAAATTTGCCGAAAAAAAATTAACAAAAAAAATTAATGGTATTTTTTCATTCACCACTGATGGTAATCCCTTAATGGGAGAAACTTCCATAAAAGGTTTATGGACTGCTAACGCAGTTTGGATAACTCATAGCGGAGGAGTTGGAAAAGCCATGGCTGAGTGGATCGCAAATGGTGAACCAGAGCTAGATGTCCGTCAAGGAGACATAAACCGCTTTCATCAACACCATCATGTAAGGAAATATTTACGTGCGAGGGGCAAGCAAAATTATCGAGAAGTTTACGATATTATTCACCCGCTTCAGCAAATGGAACAGCCTAGACCTCTTCGTAGAAGTCCATTTTATAGCAGACTTCAGGATCAAAAAGCGCATTTCTTTGAAACAATGGGATGGGAAAGACCTCAATGGTATGAGGCTAATGCTGAGTTAATTAAAGGTAAAAATTTTCCTAATCGTACTGGCTGGGAGTCAAGGTATTGGAGCCCTATTCAGGCTGCAGAACATTTGGTAACAAGACAAACAGGAGCTTTATTTGACATTACTGGTTTTGTAAAAATTGAAGTCAGCGGTAAAGGTGCCTTAGATTTGCTACAAAAAGTTTGTACTAATAATATTAATGTAGAAGTGGGCAAAGTTGTATACAGCGTTATTTCAAATATTTATGGCGGTATCAAAAGTGACTTAACTATAAGTCGATTAGAGGAAAATAAGTTTTGGGTACTAGCGGGCGCTGGTAATGGGATGATTGATCTTTCTTGGCTTCGTCAACACGCTCCAGATGATGGTAGTGTTCAAATAATTGACTGGACATCTGCGTATGCAGGAATAGGTCTTTGGGGGCCCAACTCTAGATTAGTTTTACAAAAACTTTGCAGTGATGATGATGTATCCAATGAAGGTTTCCCCTTTTTTACAATTAAAAGAATATCTATTAGTAATATACCCTGTGTTGCTGTTCGAATTTCTTATATAGGCGAGTTAGGTTGGGAAATTTATACACCCACTGAATACGGTTTAAGTTTATGGGATGAATTGCGTGAAGCATCTAGAGAATTTAACATGATCTGCTCTGGAGCCGGTGCGTTTGAGTCGATGAGATTAGAAAAAGGCTATAGATCATTAGGCACAGATATTCACACAAACACTAACCCCTACGAGTCCGGCTTAGGATTTACTGTTAAATTGAAAAAACCAAATGACTTTATTGGAAAAGAAGCTCTGCAAAAACTAAAAGACATGCCAATTACAAAAAAATTAACATGTATGGTATTAGACGATTTCGAGGGGATGGCGTTAGGAACAGAGCCTATCTACAAAGATGGTAAAGCTGTAGGGTATGCGACCAGCACAAACTATGGGTATTTTGTTGATAAACATATCGTTTATGGATATCTACCATTAGAACTATCATCAATAGGTACAAATTTAGAACTTGAGTATTTTGGCAAAAGGTTTTCTTTGACCGTTACGAATGAGCCTTTATTAGATCCAGAAAACAATAGATTGAAGTCTTAATCAAAATTTTTTTAATGAAAAAATTAGCAATAACTTCCTTAATTGAAAATTTTACAATTGAGCTTAATCCAAAAGTAAAAAACAAACTTGATAAAATACCAATAGATCCAAAAAATTGTATTTATATAACTTATCTTCCTGATGCGGATGAATTAGATATCTTAGATACAATTGAGTTTGTAGCAAAACAAAACTTAACCCCTATTCCGCACCTGCCAGCCCGAACGATGAAAGATTTAGATCAAGTTAAAAATTTTTTAAAGGAAGTAAGAAATAGAACCGATAGTAATAAAATTTTAATTATTGGTGGTGGTGGCGATCAAAAGGGAATAATTAATTCCTCACTAGATATTTTAGAGTCAAATCTTCTAAAAGATTTTGGTTTTTATGATATCGGTATTGCGGGGCACCCAGAGGGTTCTCCTGATATAGACAATCAAACAATTGAGAGCTTTCTTATTAAAAAATATCAGCTGTCAATTAAGAATTCTTTAAATTTAGAAATTGTAACTCAATTTTTTTTTAATGCCGATCCATTTATCAAGTGGTGCGAGGGTTTAATGCAAAAAAAAATTTCAATACCTGTTAGAGTGGGGTTTCCGGGACCGGCATCATTTAAAACCCTTCTTAATTTTGGATTGATGAGTGGCGTAGGTAATTCTTTAAATTTTCTTAAAAGAAATTCAGCAAAGGTTTCTGATTTACTTACAAAAACCTCAAACGATGAAATGTTATTTGCATTAGCTGACTATGCTCATCAAAATAGTTTTTTAAAAAACTTTCATTGTTTTCCCTTTGGCGGATTTGAAAAGACGTGTCATTGGTTAATGGAATTGCAAAATGGCCATTTCTTAATAGAAAACGGTAAAATTTTGACCCACAAAAAAATCTTCTAATATAAAAATTTACCATTGCAACAATCCTAAAAAAAAAATACCTTTTGCAAATTGCTTAAGCTTTGTTAGGAGGGTAAATGAAGCTAACACAACCAAGTAGTGTGGATCAGTCAGATAGACTAGTTCCATATAATTTAAGACAATCCGGTCCTACTCCACAACAAATGTTGATTTCTACAAGAGTAAGGAAATCTGCATATTGGCATCTATCTGTTGAAGCAGGATGCTGGAGATGTACTGTTTATAATCGTATGTATCATCCAAGAGGTTATGTTAAGCCTGAAGATGGTGGCGCAATGGTTGAGTATGATGCCTTGGTAAACCATGTAACTATGTGGAACGTTGCGGTGGAAAGACAAATAAGAGTTAAAGGTCCTGACGCAATGAAATTTACTAACTATGTTATTACACGAGATGCTACTCGCATTGATGTAATGAAAGGTAAATACGTTATATTATGTAATAGTAAAGGCGGGGTTCTCAATGACCCAATTTTACTCAGAGTTGCTGAAGATGAATTTTGGTTCTCCTTATCCGATTCTGATATTATGTTTTTTTTACAGGGTGTTAACCACGATAAAAAATTTAATGTTACCATAGACGAAATAGATGTTGCTCCAGTTCAGATACAAGGGCCTAAATCTGTTGATTTAATGGCTGATCTTGTAGGTGACGCGGTAAGAGAAATTCCATTTTATGGTTTAATGGAAGCAAAAGTTGGCGGTAGAGACTGTATCATATCTCAAACTGGTTTTACTGGTGAGAAAGGATATGAAATATATTTGAAAAATGCAACTTTGTATGCTGATGATATGTGGAATGCTGTTTTAGAAGCAGGTAAAAAACATAATCTTATGGTGATTGCACCTGCCCATCACAGAAGAATTGCAGCGGGTATTTTATCATGGGGTCAAGATCTAGATGCAGAGACTTATCCATTCCAGTGTAATCTTGGGTACCAAGTTCCGAGGCAAAAACAAGCTGATTACATTGGTAAAGAAGCCTTGGAAGCCATGAGAGCAAAAATGGAGTCAGGAGGTAAACCATATAGTAACCAATTAGTTGGTTTTAAACTCGGCGGCAAACCTATTGATGAGTATGCTCCTGATTTTTGGTTAGTTTCTGAAGACGGAAAAACACCAATCGGTTATTTAACTTCCCCTTGGTACTCACCTGAACTTAAAACAAATATTGCGATGGGTTATGTTCCATATGAAAAAAAGGACATTGGAAATAAGTTTAAATTCCACCTACCAGATCAATATTGTGATGTAGCAGGTCAACCAGTTAACGGAGAAATAGTAGAAATACCATTTAGGCCATCAGTCAATCCAAATGCAAGAGAAATTGCAAAATCAAAAGGCAGAGATACTGCATTTTAATTAATACTTTTTGTAAAAGCCCAGTTATTATGAACTGGGCTTTTTTTTTATTGTTTATCTAAATTTTATATCTAAATTATTGCTTCGATGAAAATGGGCTTAGATAGATTAATTGTAAATTTTGAATACGGAGAAATTTCTAATTTTAATAATAAATATTTTACTATTAATAATGATAAAAGGTGCTTAAAAAAATTTAATAAAAAAATTGTTAATTCTTATATTGCCCTCCCCTTATCTTTACTAGAATTCCACAATATAAAAATAAAAACAAAAGAAGAATTTTTAAAATTTAAAATTTTAAAAAATTTTTATGATATTAATCAAATATTTGAAAGCGATTTCAAATTAAATAAATTCATTGAAATTATAACACCAATTAATTTAAATCGTGATGAAAAGAAAATTATTAAAATTTTTAAAAAGATAAATTTATTACCCTTCCCAATTTTTTTAGATTTAAACAAAAATCAAGAAAAGAATAAAATTATTTTTTCAATTAATGAAATTTATAAAAATTTAAAGAAATCAAAAATAGTATTTAATAATAAAACTCTATTGCCATTAAAAAATAACAAGAATGTTCAAATATATATATTTGATGACTTAATATTAAATATCACCCATTATGCACTAGTTTTTAATGGTAAGAAAAAAAACAAAAATCCACTAGTTCGAGTTCACTCTTCTTGTTTAACCGGTGACCTAATGGGCAGTCAAAAGTGTGATTGTGGCTATCAGCTTTCTTCTGCAATAGACTTTATGAGTAAAAGTAAAAAATTAGGCATATTAATTTATTTAAATCAAGAAGGCAGAGGATTGGGAATACACAATAAGATTATTAGTTATAATATTCAAGAAAAAGGCTACGATACATATGAGGCGGACAATATACTGGGTTTTAGCGGCGATGAAAGAAATTATGAAGCTGCCGTAAAAATTTTAAAATACTTTAAAATATCAACAATTACATTAATAACTAATAACCCTGAAAAAAAACAATATCTAAAAAAACAAGGAATTAAAGTTTCTAAAAGTGTCCAAATTAAAGCAGGTGTTAATAAGTTTAATAAGAATTATCTTTTAACTAAAAAAAATATTGGCAAACATCTGCTAAAGCTTTGACAAAGTAAAAAAAATTAATGTAATGTTAATTAGTGAATTTAATAAGTAATAAAATTAAATTAGATAAGCTATACGACCTAAATAATCAAATATTTGATTACATTCAGCTTACTATTTATGATCTCGAATCTAAACTAGATCAATACAATTCAATAAAAAATCTTCAAGTCAAATTAGAAACTTTTGCTGATAAGCATTTTAAAAATGCATTAAATGAATTTATTTTTGAAATTCAAAAATTTAAAAATGATTTCCCTGAAGTTTCCAATAAGATTGAAGCCTATTCAACTGATTTAAGAAGTAAGTTTAACTCTATCCTAAATAGAGATTTATTTGATTTAAAAAAAATTGAAGAATTAAAAAATTCAATTAAATACTACCTAGATAAAATTCATTAAAGACACTAAATCTTTAAATAATTATAAACTGATATAGGATTAATTAATATGAATTTAGACTTAGTTATTGTTATAATACTTGGGATAGTAATTTTATTGCTATTAACTATTTTTATTAAAATAAATAACAAATCACAACCTAGCGACTCAATAGAAATTGAAAAAATTAGTAAAACTATGGAGGGTTTATTATCAAAAACTATTGAACAGCAGGGCGTTGTGAATTCTAAGATAAATGAAATTGGCGAATTAACAAAAAAAATGACCAATGCAATGACAGCTAATATTTCAGATATGGGAACTATGGGAGAGGTTATACTGGAAAATATACTTAATGACTGCGGTATGTCTAAAGGTAGAGATTTTGAAGTTCAATACAGCGGTGAAGATATAGATGGAAGAAAATTGAGACCCGATCTTATTGTTTTTCTTCCAGAAAAAAGAAACATTATTATTGATTCTAAAGTATCTATGAAAGATTGGTATGAATTTCAAAATTCAGATAATGAAAATGATAAAAAAATTCTTATGGGAAAATTTATATCTGCTATTAAAAATCATATCACATCATTAAATAAAAAAAATTATACTAAAATACTAAACATAAACTCACCAGACTATGTTTTTATATTCATGCCACATGAGTATGCATATGTAACGGCCCAAAAACACGACACTAACTTAGCCAATTTTGCACAACAGCATCAAATTATTATCGTTGGCCCATCAACTTTAGTTATGTGCATGAAGTTAGTAGAAAGCATCTGGCGGTTAGAGAAGCAAAATAAGAATTCTGCTCAAATAGCTGAACTCGCTGGAGGAATGTTTGATCAAATAGCAAAAACTATTAATCTTATTGATAAAAGTGAAAATGGACTAATTAAAACACTTGAAAACATTAGTCAACTTAAAAGATACATGAAAGACGATAAAGGGAGTTTACTTACTAAGGCAAATCAGATGAAAGAATTAGGTGCACAGGCAAGAGTAAAAATTGAAAATGACTCATGAAAATACTTATTTATAGTTATAACGATAAAATTGGTGATGGTTTACAAAAAATTACATTCATACAGCAAATAAAAAAATTTTATCCAAACTCTACAATTACCTATACAACAACAAATACTACGACTCTAAAAAAATATTTAAACCCCCTAGTATCAGGATTAGTAGATGAATTTATTGAACACAATGAAATTCAATCATCTTTTATTAAATTATTCAAAAGTAACTCAATATTTGAGAACAAATACTATGATCTAATAATAGATCTACAAAAAGTCGTTTTGAGAACTTTAAATTTAAAAAAAATTAAACATGGTAAGTTTATAAGTGCAACAGCTAATTTTTTATTTTCAAATATTAAAAATAATTTAAATCTTAGTTTTAAAAAAATCTATATAGAACAATTTTATTTTAATTTACTGTGCCTCATTCAAAATAAAAAAAATATACAAATTCCAAATATAGAACTACCTAAAAACTATGATACTGAAATGATGATTGATTTTTCTAATAAAAATATTGCTATAGCCCCAGGGGCAGGAGATGAAGATAGAAATTGGGGTTTTGAAAATTACTTTGAAATTGCATTGTTTTTAAGAAGTAAAGGATTTAATGTATTTTTTTTTCTTGGCCCTCAGGAAAAAAAATATCTTAACAAATGTTTAGAAAATAACTTTATTTGCCCAGAGTGGGAAAATGATGAGTTGATATCTGATAACATCAGTTTTGTTATGAGTTTAGCAAAAAAAATGAATTTACTTCTTTGCAATGATGCCGGAACATCTTGGATGTTTCAATTTGCAGGGGTAAAATGTATAAAAATTTTTGGGAATACAGATAAAAAAAAGTTTTCTAGACCGGGTTTTGCAGAGGGAATTCAAACCTCTGATTATGGATATAATTTGAAAAATTTTCCTATTGATTTATATAAAAAGAAACTCGTTAATTATTTAAATATTAAATAAATTTTGGCGGAGAGAGTGGGATTCGAACCCACGATAGAGTTTCCCCTATACACGCGTTCCAGGCGTGCTCCTTAAACCACTCGGACATCTCTCCGTTTTAAAGTAAAACTTATTCCCCATCTCCAATTTTTAAAGCTTCAAAAAATGCAGTTTGCGGTATTTCCACATTACCAAATTGTTTCATTCTTTTCTTTCCTTTTTTCTGTTTTTCCAAAAGCTTTTTCTTTCTTGTTACATCCCCACCATATAATTTTGCAGTTACATCTTTTCTAAATGCTTTAATTGTTTCTCTTGCAATAATTTTTCCATAAATAGCTGCTTGAATTGGAATTTGAAAATTTTGCCTTGGTATTAGGTCTTTTAACTTATTACAAATTCTTCTACCAATTGATTCAGCCCTAGTTTTATGAACTATATTTGAAAATGCATCTACAACTTCAGAGTTTACTAATATATTTAATTTAACAAGATCTCCTTGAAAGTAGTCGGAGACCTGATAATCAAAACTAGCATACCCTTTTGAGTAGGATTTTAGTTTATCATAAAAATCGATGACGATTTCATTTAAAGGCAATTCCATTTCAAGGATAGCTCTATTATTTTGTATATTTAAATTTTTTTGCTTGCCTCTTTTTTCTATACATAAATTTATCACAGACCCCAAATAGTCTTGAGGAGTAATAATTGTTGATTTAACCCATGGTTCTAGTATTTCGTCTATTTCAGCTGGATCAGGAAGTTCAGAGGGATTTCTGATAATTTTTTCTTTTTTATTTCTATCAATAATTTTATATACCACACCTGGTGCGGTAGTAATAAGGTCTAAATCAAATTCTCTTCTTAGTCTTTCAGTAGTAACTTCAAGATGAAGAAGACCTAAAAATCCACATCTAAAACCATAACCCAAAGCGGCACTTGTCTCATTTTCATAGGTAAAACTGGAATCATTAAGGGCAAGTTTTTCAAAACTTTCTTTAAGTCTTTCATAGTCAGATGTATCTACTGGATAAATTCCACAAAACACAACTGGCAGTGAAGGTTTAAAACCAGGAAGAGGTTTGACTGATTGGTTATTAATTTCAGCAATTGTATCTCCAACTTTACAATCCGCAACAGACTTGATACTTGCATTGATAAATCCAATTTCACCAGGATTTAATTGATCACAATAATTTATTTCTGGGGAAAAATATCCAATTCGATCGATATGATAGTTATGTCCGTTAGATAAGAATTTAACCTTCATGCCTTTTTTCATAACCCCATCTATAATTCTAACAAGAACAGTTACGCCTAAATAATTATCATACCAACTATCAACTAAAAGAGCCTTAAGTTCTTTGCCAGTAGAATTTGGAGAGGGAAGTTTTTCAATAATTTGTTCTAATAATATATCTACCCCTTTACCTGTTTTAGCAGAAACCAGTAAAGCCTCTGATGTATCTATGCCAATTGTTTGTTCAATGTCTTCTTTAACTCTATCAGGGTCAGAGGCGGGTAAATCAGCTTTATTTAAAACTGGTAATATCTCGTGGTTAGCGTCTAAAGCTTGATAAGCATTGGCCAAGGTTTGAGCCTCAACACCTTGGGTACTATCAACCACTAGTAAAGATCCTTCGCAAGCAGATAGAGATCTTGAAACTTCATATGAAAAGTCAACGTGACCAGGAGTATCCAAAATATTTAGTTGATAGTTTTGTCCTGATTTATTTTTATAATTTAGTCTTACTGTTTGAGCCTTGATAGTAATTCCTCTTTCTCTCTCAATATCCATAGAGTCGAGAATTTGATCTTTTTTTGTTCTTTCATTCATTCCACCACAAATTTCGATTATACGGTCAGCTAATGTTGATTTTCCATGATCTATATGAGCCACAATGGAAAAATTTCTGATTTTAGAAATTTCCATTATGATCTTAATTTAGCATCAAATTTTGAAGTTACTTTTTCAATAATATTTTTATGAATACTATCCAAGTCTTTCTCATCTAAAGTTTTTTCATTTGATTGCAAAGTAACTTTAAATGTAACACTCTTCTTGTCTTCTCCAATTTCTTTTGAGGAGTACTGATCAAAAAACTCAATATTTTTAATCAAATTTTTATCAATGCCTAGAAGCACTCTATACACTTCAAAAAGGTTTTGATTTCGATCAAATATAAATGAGAAATCTTTTTCACTATATTGGAAACTAGACTCAAATAATTTAGATATTTTCTTATTAAGTATTGTATCAATAGGAAGGTTTTCATAAAAAAGCTCAATACCAAATATATCATTAAGTTTGGTATACTCATTAAGAAGAGATGGATGAATTTTACCATATCTAGCAACAATTTTTTTTCCCATGAAAAGTTCTGCTGATTGGCCTGGATGAAATAACGGTGAACTACATCTTATAATATTAAATTGCTTTATGTCAAAATTAAGATTAGCCAAAATAAATGAAACCGTTGAACTTAAGGAATAAAAATCAACTTTCTCAATTTTAAAAACATTATTTTGATTAAAATTATTCACTGTTAAGGCAAGAAGTATATTTTCTTGAGAGGTAGAGGAGTGATAAATTGGCCCCATCTCAAAAGTGTTTAAAATATCAACTCCCTTTTTTCGATTATTTTCAATAACCTCTAGATGATTACATAACATTGTATTTCTCATATATGAATATTCATCACTTATTGCATTAGTAACTTTTAAACTTGGGTCTCCTTGACTTAAATGGTGTGCTAAATTTGAATGAAAGGAAAATGTAATAATTTCAGAAAAATTTTGAGATATCATTATTTTTTTTATTTTTTGAATAATTTTATGTTTTTTATTAACGGTTGATTTTTCTACATTACTTATTTCTTCTTTTGAGGGTAAGGGTATATTTGAAGGAATATGGTCATAACCATAAATACGAATTACTTCTTCAATAATATCAATCGGCTTATTTATATCATTTCTCCATGTGGGCACTTCTAATGTGCAATGATTTTCATTTAATTGAGATACTTTAAATTGAAGATTTTCTAAAATAGATATTTGTTCCTTACTTGAAATATCAAATCCAATTTTTTTATTTAGTAAATTAAATTCATATTTAATTAATACTTGTCTCTTGTTTAATTCTCCTGCGTGTACATTTTTACTTACAGATCCACCACAAATATTTTGAATTAAAAATGAGGCATACTCTAGCCCATCTAAAACCATTTCTTTATCGAGTCCGCGCTCAAATCGTTGTCTTGCGTCTGAGTGAATACCTAGTTTTCTTCCGACTTTTGCAACCTTGGATGAATCAAAAACTGCAACTTCAAGGAAAACATTTTTTGTATCAATTGTGCACCCACTATCAGAGCCGCCAATAATCCCTGCAATTGCAAGGGGGGTTTTATCATCTGCTATAACAGTGACAGTGTTACTTAACTTATAATCTTTATTATCAAGCGCATAGATGGTTTCACTCTCTTTTGAAACTCTCATTAAAAGTTTATTACCTATCTTGTCTGCATCAAATACATGAAGTGGTCTGCCAATATCTATAGTTATAAAATTTGTTATATCAACTAAGGCGTTAATGGGTCTGAGACCAATACTAGTTAGTTTTTTTTGTAACCATTCTGGTGAAGTAGTATTCTCAACATCCTTAAAATAGCGACTGACAACATATTCACAACTGTTTCCATCTTTTTCAATGGCCCAATTTATGGGACTATCAAAGTTTAGTGTTTTAATTTTATTAAAATTTAAAGGTTTTAATTTACCAATTCCCTTTGCGGCAAGATCTCTTGCAATGCCCCTGATGCCTAAACAATCCCCTCTATTGGGAGTAAGGCCAATTTCAAAAATGGGATCATTTAGATTAAGAGCAGTTACAGCATCTGTCCCATTAGGAAAATTTTTTTTTAATTCAATAATTCCCTCATGATCATCGCTCAGACCTAACTCTCTTTCAGATAAAAGCATACCTTCAGAAACTTCACCCCTAATTTTGCCTTTTTTAAGAGTTATGTTGGTTCCAGGAATAAATAATCCATCTCTAGCAAATATACCTTTGAGTCCTTTTTTTACATTAGTAGCACCACATACAACTTGATAGGTTTTTTTTCCGTCATTCACGATACAAAGATTCAACCTATCTGCATTAGGATGCTTTTTGAATTCATCAATTGTAGCAACAACAAATTGAGAGTGTGTTTCATTGTAGTCGGTAAGAGTTTCTAACTCTAGACCAATGCTAGTTAAAATTTCACCAATTTCATTTGCAGAATATTTAGTGTCTAGGTGATCTAACAACCAATTATAAGTAAATTTCATTAAAAATCACCTAACCCAAATCCATTTTTATAAATCCAGTTTAAATTTCCATTAAAGAAAGATCTAATATCAGTTAATCCATGTTTTAGCATTGTTATTCTATCTAACCCCATTCCAAAAGCAAAACCCTGGAATTTATTTGAGTCAATTTTACAATTTTCTAAAACTGCTGGGTTAACCATACCGCAACCTAAAATTTCAAGCCATTTATTTCCAGTGCCTATGCTAAGTCGGTCATTAATTATTTCATAAGCAATATCCATTTCAGCAGATGGTTCAGTAAAAGGAAAATAACTTGGTCTAAATCTTACCTTTAATTCTTGAACATTAAAAAATTTTCTACAAAATTCAACTAATGTACCTTTTAAATCAGCCATTGTAGCAGATTCATTTATGAACAACCCTTCAACTTGATGAAACATTGGTGAATGAGTTGTATCAGAGTCGCATCTGTAAGTTCTACCTGGTGCAATAATTTTTATTGGAGGCTTGGAGTTGAGCATAGTTCTAATTTGTACAGGGCTTGTATGCGTTCTTAAAACATAGGGGTTATTTTTTTCATCTAAGCTATTAACATAAAAAGTATCTTGCATTTCCCTCGCAGGGTGATCTTCAGGTATATTTAGTGCAGAAAAATTATAAAAATCTGTTTCAATGTCTGGCCCTTCTGCAACTTCATAACCCATTGAACCAAAAATAGATATTACTTCATCGAAAGTTTTAGATATAGGGTGGGCTTTTGCAATAATGGCATTTTGAGGAGGAAAGGTTATATCAATCGACTCGTTTATCAGTTTTTGATTGATTTCATCTCCTCTAATCTTACTAATTCTCTCTTGATAAAAAACCTCTACACTTTCGCGTGCAGAATTCAATTCAGCACCAAAAGATTTTTTATCTTCTAAGCTTAAATCTTTTAAAGATTTTAGCAGCTCTGTTATTTTGCCCTTTTTGCCTAAATAAGAAACCCTAACCTCATACAGATCATGCTCTGTGATAGCCGATTGTAGATCTTTTATTGCAGCTTCAAGGACTTTTTTTACGTCCATAGAATTCTAGTTTAGTTTACTAAACTCGCCTTAGCTTTTTCAACTATTGATTTAAATGCGACTGGTTCATGGAAAGCAATTTCAGATAAGATTTTTCTGTTAATTTCGATATTAGCTTTTTTCAAACCATCAATAAATTTTGCATAGGTTAGACCGTACTCCCTTACACCTGCATTAATTCTTTGTATCCATAAACCTCTAAAATCTCTTTTCTTATTTCTTCTATCTCTGTAAGCATACTGTAAAGCTTTATCCATGCTTTGGGTTGCAACACGAAAAACATTTTTTCTTCTACCTCGATGACCTTTTGTATATTCAAAAACTTTTTTGTGTTTAGCTCTCGCTGTAACACCTCTTTTAACTCTTGGCATAATCCTCTCCTATCTATTTTGAGTACGGCATCATTGATCCAATTATGATTGATGCTGATTTTGATAAAACTCGTGTACCTTTTGAACTTCTTATAAACGAATTAGTCCTTTTTGACATTCCATGTCGTTTACCGACACTACCAACGATTAATTTTCCTGAAGAGGAAGTTTTGAAGCGTTTTTTTACGCTGCTTTTTGTTTTCAATTTGGGCATTTCATCTCCTAAGTTTTAGTTAATAAAAAATCTTGAGGCATACCCTTAAGCCTCTTCGACTGAAGAAGTTTTTTAGCACATTATCTATTTTGGTGCAACAACAAGAAAAGCCTGCCTGCCTTCAATTTTTGGCTCTAACTCAACTCTAGTTAAATCTGCTAAGTCATTTTTAACTCTAATTAACATATTTATGCCTAAATTTGAATGCTCCATTTCTCTGCCTTTGAATCTTAAACTGAACTTAACACGGTTACCTTCTTTTAAGAATTTTTGGGCGCTTTTAATTTTTACTTGATAATCGTGCTCCCCTGTACCAGGTCTAATTTTTAACTCTTTTGTCTCAATTACTTTTTGTTTTTTTTTGGCCTCATTTTTCTTTTTTTGTTCCTGATATTTAAACTTGCCATAATCAACAATTTTACAAACTGGTGGGTTATTGTTAGCTGCAATTTCAACTAAATCCATACCTCGCTGGCGAGCTAAATCTATTGCTTCATTTTTTTTCATCACACCAAGTTGTTCGCCATCATCTAATATCACACGAACATTTTCTGCTTTTATGAAATTGTTAATATTGTGCCTAGGAGAAAATTTATTAGGTTTATTATAAGGTTTATTCAAAATTTAAATTATGGGGAGACAAAGAATTTATATTCGTACTATCAAGTAGTAATTGTTTTGCATTAGAAAGAATTAATGATTATTTTTAAACTTGTAAATAAAAAAATGCGATAATTATATGAAAAATATTTGTATTATAAGAGATGATCGTCTAGGGGATACCCTATTAACACTTCCAATATTGAAAAAAATAAAAAACGAACATCCAAATGCAAAAATTACGTTAATTATAGCCGAAATTTCCAAAGATATAATGAATATGATTGATTTTGTTGATAACTATATGATTTATAAAAAATCTTTAAAGTTTTTATATAAATTAAATCAGATACACTATGACCTACTAATAAATTTTTCTCCATTAAAAAATAGAAATTATAAACTGTTCATTAAGGCAAAAAGGAAAGTAAATGAGATATATCTTTCTAGATACAAAGATATTAATAAAATTAATTTTATTAAAAATACCATATATAAATTATTTTTTGATTATAATTACATCTTTCAAAGAAATAATATTCATAAACTTGAACATCATACTCTCATGATGAATCAGGTTTGGATCAGTGAAGGTTTTTCCTCTTCCATGCCGCCTAGAATTCATTCAGTTCAAAAAACTGAAAACAAATATGATATTTTGATATATCTATCAAATAGATGTATAAATAAAGAGTATATATTTGATGATC
>Ga0181562_10000679_pt1 | contig 27758 bp, 28 predicted proteins | sample 011ome_26_FD_139344 | JGI IMG/M metagenome (GOLD analysis project Ga0181562, IMG submission 139344) | Coastal salt marsh microbial communities from the Groves Creek Marsh, Skidaway Island, Georgia - 011511BT metaG (megahit assembly) | ecosystem: Environmental > Aquatic > Marine > Intertidal...
ATTCTTTATACTCTTCATCTTTAATTCCAAGATGGCTTCCATAATTTTCAGCTAATGAAACTTCAAGACCAAGGGATATATATTTTTTTGCAATCTCAGGAGTAATTGCTATTCTTTTTTCAACTTTTTGATTTTCTAAAATAGAAGCAATTTTCATACATTGATCTTATAGTAAGAATATTGCCATTAAAACTAAAACACCAATCACTGCGACTGTTCCCCACAACACAAATTTAGTAAAATTGTTCCAGGTATTTTTATGGTTTTCATTATCCATAAAAATTACTTCTGTCTTGCTTTAAATTTTGGATTTGTTTTATTAATTACGTATACTCTTCCACGTCTTCTAACAAGTTTAGAGTTAAGATCTCTTTTTTTAATTGATTTTAAAGAACTTTTAATTTTCATAATTTAATTTTTAATGCCGGCAACGTCCTACTCTTCCGTGTCTTAAGACAAAGTACCATTGGCGCAGTAAGGCTTGACTTCCGAGTTCGGGATGGGATCGGGTATAACACTTACGCAATAATCACCGGCGGGTGATTTATATATAATTAATCTATATTGTAAACAAAAAACAAACTAATTTTGGTAATTTTTTGTGATATTTGTTATGTATTTTCTAAGATCAACTTTACCAAATCTCTTAAAAACTTTATTTGATAGGTTCATGTTAGTTAAAGCAGATGCAAATCTCTCACCTCTTCTTGAGGGTAAAAATTTAATATTAGAGTTAAACATTTTTGCAACTTGAAGAATAGAAAAGCTATTTTTTGAGGATATGCTATAGTGTCTACATTTATTATTTTTCCAAGCATCATAACACACTTCAACTGTATCACTGATATGAGTAAACCTTCTGGTTTGATTTCCAGGTTTTACTACAGTGAGGGGTATTTTTTTTTTATATTGATCTTCAAAGATACCGATAACCGTTGCCATATTACCTTTTCTAATTTGATTTGGACCATACACATTATAAAAATAAATAACCTCAAATTTAAAATTAAACCAATTTTTTAAATTCTCTAACATTTCCAGATTTTTAGCTTTAGTAAAGGCATATGGAGATAAATTTTTATCATTACCATCATTTCCAACGGTCGCAGATGTTGCAGAGTAAATTAATTTAATCTTATTTTTTAGGCAAAAATTAAAAACTTCATTGGTCCCAATTGAATTGGAGTTTATACATTCATTCATCTTCAAAAAACTTTGGTAAATTCTTGAAAATTCTCCAAAATGAAAAAGTGAATGAATATTATTTTTATATTTACTTAAAATTTTAGCAATATTTTTAGTATCAGATTTTATATAATTAACTCTCTTATCTTTTATGTGATTTTTGATGCTCCCAGTAGAATAATTATCAATACTAACAATATTAAATTTAGTTTTAGCTAACAATAATGAAATCATATTTGATCCTACAAATCCTGCACCTCCAGTAATAACAATTTTTTTTTTCATATTTATTAATTATTAATGATCTCTTTGAATTAAGTCTAATCTTGCATTTTAAATATTTTTACTTAAAGTAAATTAATAAACCGGTCAAATAATTTGTACAATAAATATTTAGTAATAATCACAGCAGAGAATAAAGAAAAATATATATCTGACACTATAGAGTCCTGTTTAAATCAAAATTATGTCAAAAGGTTAAAAATAATAGTTGTTTATTCTAAGTTAAAAAATGAAAACTATCTTAAAAGAAAATTTAAAAATAAAAAAAAAATTATATTTTTAAAATGTTCTGTTAAAAAAAAACTACCTATGCATGATCAACTTTATAAAATTGAAAAAGCTAATAAATTTGCAAAAAATGAATGGATTTTATTATTAGATGGTGATGATTTATTTAAAAAAAATAAAGTACAAAATTTAGATAATTTAAATCTAAACAATAATAAGATTTACTTAAATAGTCATTTGATTTTTAATAAAAGCTTATTAGCCAACTCACCAAAAACAAAAAAATATAAAAAGTGGAACTTGTTTAAAATTTTATTTAACGACTGGCCTGAAAAAATTAACACAAGTTCAATAATAGTTCATACAAAATTATTAAAAAAATTTTATAAATTAAAAAAACCATATAAATGGAAATATTTAGCTATAGATATTCAGCTAATATTATTTGCACATTATACAAAATGCCTGACATTCATTAAAAAAGAACTAACCTTAAAAAGAGAAGATATAAACAATATTGATAAAAAATTTTCCAATTATTTAACAAGAATTTACTGGGTCAGAAGATATGAGCAACATACCTTAACAAAACAAATATCTAATCGATTAAATATTCTTGATAGGTTTATAACTATTATTTTTATGAATATATTTAAATAATATTTTCAGAAAACTTATTTTAATTTATTGCTAAGAACATAATAAGTTATCAAATAAAACAAAATTCCACTTAGGATTAGAAATATCTGTGTAATTGTATGGCTATAGTAAACATATCCTAAATAAAAAAATATAAGTAATACTAAGTTTATAATAATACCTACAAATGAACTAAGTAAAAAATTTTTATTAATAAATTTTTTTGTTTTTAAATATTTAAAAACTAATTGATGCAAGTGATGGTTATCTGGTAGATAATTATTTTTATTACTAAAATTTCTTCTTAATATTGAAAATAAATTTTCAAATGCAGGGTACCAAAGTAAATTTGCAACAAAATAAGGTGAAACACTATTATTTATTATAGTAATTTTTACTAAAATGTATCCAACTAAAAAACTTAAACCATAAGCTGCACCATCACCAAGAAAATTCTTGCCAAAAAAATTGAATAATAAAAAAATTGTCAATGATAAAATTAAAATTTTTAATTCATAATTTAAGTAATCTATATTTAAATTATGAACCAATAAAAATATAAAAATACTTATAATTAAAAGATTTAAAGAACATAGACAATTGGTTCCATCAATTAAATTAAAACCATTAATTAAAACCATGAAAAAAAAGACACACAACAAAATTCTTGTTAAATTGTATTTCATTAAACTATCTAAAAAGAGTATTCTGGTATCAATTGTAATTTCTTTGCTTATAAAAAATAAAGATGATAATATTAAAAATTGAGTTATTAATCTCAATTTATAAGAACTAAATATTTTTACATCTGAAAGTAAGCCAAGTAAAAATAATAAAATACAATAAATAGTTAAAATAATATCATTTTGATAGAATAAAAATAATATAATTGGTAAAAAAAAAAATGTTCCGGATAATGGAGTAGAACTATCTGGGCTCAAAAGAGATTTATGATTTTCTCCATCAGATATTGAGTCAAGACTTATACTAAATTTTTTTAAAATAATGTTAATTATAAGTAAAAAAATAATAAAAAACAAAAGTGTAAATAAATCATTTTCCATTAATTTTACCAAATATATTTTTAACTTGTTTATCTAGAGAATAATTTTTTTTATATTGAAAGCCAATATTAGTTTTTTTGGATGATAAAAAATCTTTTTTTTCATCTCCTATCATAAAACAATCTGATGTTTTTAATTTATATTTTTTCATTGCTTGAAGAAGCATACCATTCCCTGGTTTTCTGAGATTGGTTATTTTTTTGTATTTTTTTATTTTTCCCTGTGGATGATAAGGACAATAATAAAAGTCATCAATTTTAGCTTTAAATTTTATTAGCATTTCGTTCATTTTTTTATGAAAAAACAGTAATTCTCTTTCAGTAAAATATCCTCTAGCAATGCCTGATTGATTAGTAATTACTATTACTTTAACATTATTTTTGTTAAGGAACTTAATTGCTTTAATACTGCCATTTAGCCATTTTAATTTTTTAATTTCATACACATAACCAAAATTTTTGATTAGAACACCATCTCTATCAAAAAAAAAGCACTTAAGCATGTTTATTATTTTTATTAAGCAAGTATAAAGAAATACCAAAAATAGTCCAAAAAAGCATAGCATTCCAATTACTAAAAAAACTTCCTCTTGGAAGAAGAGGAATAAAATGAGTCATAAGAAATATCGTATTACCAAACAAAAAGATATTTTTGTATTTAAAAGAATTTACTAATGAAAGATAAAAAAAATATCCAAATATGGAGTAGAAGACTATAAAACCTAAAAAACCAAGTTCAGATATAATTTCAAAAAATAAATTATGAGGATGTGTAGAACAATTTTTACCTCTTAGTGTTGGGTAAACTTGCTTGTGATAAATTTCATTATTACAATAATTTCTGAAATTTTTTAATCCAACACCTGTTAAAGGAAAATCTTTTGCTATTTGGAACGCAGTTGAATAATGAGCAAAATATTGGTTATCTTTATTTAAAAAATTATTATTACTTTTAATATCTAGTGAAAGATTTTTTTTTGCTAACTCTACATTTTCAAAAAACATTCTTTTCATTTTTTCGTCTGATTTTAAATATGAAATATTAATAAATATTATTGGAATTAGTATTATAATTGTAGATAAAAAATAGAGTCTATATTTTGAAAAAGTTAAAAAACTAATAACTAAAAATAATAAAATTAAAAAATTTGCTCTTTCTGATGTAGAATAAACTGAAAAAATTACTAGCAATATAAACAATGTCACTAATAATAAAAAACTCTTATCACTTTTTTTATGATAAAAAAAATATGAGCCTAATGAAACTATAAAAAAATTATTAATTAGATAACCTATCTTAAGTTCATCATCTAATAAACCTCCCAATCTTGATAAATTTCCTTGTTTTATACTTTCATATCCAAAAATATTTTTTCCTAACATATTTTGAATTTGTAAATCTAAACAAACTAAAAAAATAATAATTCCCCAATATGAAAATATTTTTTTTGTTTCAACATAATCTTTATTTAAAAAATAATTTATCGAAATAATATAAAACACAAATCTGATGAAAAATATTGACCTGTAAAAATCTGGGTCTTTATTAATATTTAAAAGATAATTTATCACTAAAAAAAAATATAGAATAAGAAGTGAGAAAATTACCTTATTTTTTAAAGTTTGAATTAATTCATCTTTTTTTATATTTACAAAAAAAATACTGACTAAAATTAATATGAGTATTTCAGATATTAAATTACTAAAAATTAAACTTATCGGTAATATTATAAGTATAGGATTTACTAAAAATAATAACTTTTTGCGATATACATTATTCATATTTATTATCTGTTAGCCTTTTTTTTAAAAAAAAACTTATAACATTTTTTTTAATTAACTTTTAAATATCTATAAATTGATAATTTAATCTTTAAAATGAACTTTAATAGTTATAATATTATTTTTTGATTTTTCGTATTTAAGTTTGTTTTTGAAATAAACTGCATTAAGAGATGCATTAATATGTGATTAATATCTTCTCCGATTCCGTAATTATTTATTTTACTATGAATAGAAATATCAGAATTTTTATTTAAAAAACCTCCATTAAAATTTGAAAACCCAATAGTTTTTATACTATTTTTTTTACAAAACCTTAAAACTTTTTTAATATTTTCTGAGTTTCCAGAAGAACTTATCAAAATTAAAATGTCTCCCTTTTTAAAGTATCTTTCGGCTTGGACTTTAAAAATATCACTATAAGATATATCATTTGATATAGCAGATATTAAATATTGATCAGAATTTAAACTTTTAATTTTAGCTTTTAAGTTAGTGTATTTAGAAAGTTGTTTAAAAAAATCACAAATATAGTGATCAGCAATAGCAGCCGAACCTCCATTTCCACAAACATAAATATATTTATCATTTTTTATTGTTTTCAAAATTAATTTAGAGGCACTAAATAACTTATCAATTTGAATTTCTTTTAAATTATTTTTAAGTGTAGACGTATATTCATCGAAAAATATTTGAAAGTTTTTTTTTGAATTAATCATATTTAATTTTTCTTATTAAACTTTATCAAATGAACATTCAATTAAAATATTAAATACCTAAGTTAATTTCTTTTATAAGTATTTTTTTTTAAATGCTTTAAGATAAAGTCTAACCACAAATAAAAATGAAACTATAAAGTTATAATTTAAATAATAAGAATATATCATAAACGCAGAATATATCTTATTAAAATGCAAACTTGAAAGTGATCCAGATCTAACTCTGTAAACCGTCAAAAATTTATTAACTCCTATAAATTTATAATTATTTTTTGATAACTGCAACCAAAGCAAGTAATCTTCTTTTGTAGTAAGGTTTTGAAATTTGATATTTTTTAGTAAACTCTTTTTCAATAAAATTGAAGAACAAGCTACAGGACATTTGGATAATAGATCGCTGTAAAATAGTTTTTTAGGGGATTTTATTTTATAAAGCAGAATATCATTTTTATCTACAACTGAATAATTAGTATAACAAATATCAGCTTCATATTTTTTTATCATTTTTAACTGTTCTTCTATTTTTTTCTTTTTCCAATAATCATCACTATCAAGAAAAGCTATAAAGGTTCCATTTGCGATCTTTATTCCTTTATTTCTTGCTTTAGATACACCTGAATTTTTAAATGTAGAAATAGCTTTAATATATTTATATTTCTTTTTTAATTTATTAATAATTTTTTTTGAAGATGATGAATTTTCATCATCAATAATTATTACTTCAATTTTTTTATAAGTTTGGTCAAATACACTTTTTATTGCATACTCAATATTTTCTTCATCATTATAATATGGGATTATGACAGATACTTGCATTTTTAATATTTAAATTTAGATTAGTAAATATTTTAAAAATTAATATTTCAAAAAATAATCCTTTAAACCTAATAAAAATCCTATGTGTTGATTTTTATCTTTTTTATATAAAAGTCTAACAAAATGTCTAAATCCTCTTAAAAGGAAATAAGCATATCCTATTATTCTATCGCTTAAGCTGCAAATTTTTTTAATAATTAATAACCATCCAATTGTCTCAAAATAAGTTCTAGACTTCATACCTGAAACATAAATACTTTGCGATACTTTATGATATGTAAAATAATCAAGATTTATTAGTAATTTTCCATATTTTTTTAATCTATATGAATGTTCTATATCTTCAGGACCAAAGAAAAAATCTTCGTCTAAAGCGCCAGTTTTTCTAAGTATTTTTGATTTTAACATCACACAGCATCCACAAATTCCCTCAGAGGTATTTAATCCTTTAAATTGTCCTTTATCCAAAACTCTCCTGGCATTATCTTTGCCTGTTCTCTGAAATCTAAAATAATTTCTGGTAAAACTAACTCCCTTCCACCAAATTATTGATGTTCTTCTACCTAAATAATAATAAACTTTTGGTGAAACAGCAGCTACATTTTTATTTTCTTTGAATGTTTTAATCATTCCGTAAAGAAATTTATTTGTTATCAAAAAATCACAATCAAGTTTGACTATAAATTCATACCTCTTTTTTAAAGCAAATTTAATACCTTTGTTATATCCTCTTGCGACACCTAAATTTTTTGCAAAGGGTATTTTTGCAACTTTATTAATCCTGAGAATGTAAATATTTTTAATACATTTTTTTTTTATTAAATTATTAGAGTTTTGATTAAAATTATTTTGAATCTTTAATTTATTTTTTTTACACCATTGAATTATTTTTTCATAATGATCTAAATCTGAATTATTATCAACTACTATTATATCATAATTTTGATATGAGCTTTTTAATACACTTTGAATACATTCAATTGTATTTTTTGAGTCATTCCAACTCAATATAACAACAGCTACTGATGGATTTTTTGAAGTCATTTTCTAAATTCTTTTATAGTTTTAATGATTGCTTTTTTACTATTTAAACTTTTTTTAAATTTAAAATCTTTTCTAAATTTTTTAATATTAGGAATATACATATCGTATTTATTTTTATCCTTAATTTTTGGCGCAACTAAATTTAATTTAAATTTTTTTGCAAGATCTTTAGCTAAAGAATGAATGTCGATTACATCATCTGATCCAATATTATAAATATTGAAATTAGAAGATCTTTTTATAACTAACTTTAATAAACATTCTGCTAAATCATCAGAATGCATATATGAACGAAAAACTTTTTTGTCTGATTTAATAACTATGTCTTTATTTTTAATTATACTTTGTATAAAGTTTCCTATTACATAATTTGATTGCAGTGGTAAATATTTTCCTACAAAAGCAAAACAACGTGCAATACTAACATTAATATTAGCTAAAGATAGTTCTCTAAAAAGTTTTTCATTCTTTAATTTTAGTAAAGCATATTTTTTTTTACTTGTTGTTAAGAAACTTTGTGTCTCAATTTTTTGTAATTCGTTTTTAATATCTTTAGATTTATTTTGTTTTCCATATACAGCTCCAGAACTAGTATAAACAATTTTACTTCTAGAATGATATTTTTTAGCAAGCTTTATATAATTTTTTACTGCATTTAGGTCTTTAGAGTAACTTTTTGATATCACACAATAAATTACATAATCTGCATAAGGTAGAACTTTTGCTTTAGAAATATCTTTCTTAATTTGTATAATTTCAAAATTTTTTCTTAAATTGTTAACTAAATAATTTTTTTTTGATCTATTAATCAAAATTATTTTATTAATTTTTTTACTCAATTTTTTGTTTTTAGAAAAATAATCTAATATTGAATTTCCAAAAAAACCCCCACTACCAATTATTAAGATACTCTTTTTCATTTGATTAGAAAAATTAGACTATGAAATTCATTAAAAATTTTTTTGAACCGACTTTTTTAATCACTTTTGGATCAAGAGATTTGGAAGTTAATTTTGGATTTATTAAGCTTTCGTTTAACCAAGATTGGAAGCCTCCATCTTTAAAATGATCCTCTATTACATGAATTTTTTTAAATTTTTTGATATATTTTGACTGAATTTTTTTATACTTCATGCCCCATAACGGTAGTGAATATATTGATCTTGGTTTGTATCTTTTTTCACTTATTTTTTTTTCAACAAATTCAATTACTGATCCAGTAGTTAAATATATCTCTTTGTTCTTTGAATTATTTTTTAACTCTTTAACCTTTAGCCATTTGCCAGGTGAGACTTTTGGTTTTCTTTTATGAATCTGATAACTAGAACTTTTTTCTAATCTTAAATAAGAGGGTTGAGGTTTTTTTATAAGATATTCCATGCATGATTTAAGCTCCATTATATCACCAGGTGATGCAATCAACATATTTGGGAAGCTTCTGATTAAGGAATAATCCTGGATGGCATGATGAGTATATCCCAAATTACCATAACCTACTCCAGATCCTGCAGATACAATTGTTACTGGTAAATTATGATAATCAACATCGTTTCTTATTTGCTCGGCACATCTAAATGTATTGAAATTAGCGATAGAATAAACAAAAACATGTCTTCCTGTTGAAGCCAAACCAGCTGCATAACCCATCATACTTTGTTCTGAAACACCTGCATTAAAAATATTTTTTGGAAATTCTTTTGCGTAGTCCTCTATCATCCCAAACCCCAAATCATTAACAATCAGGCAAATATTCTTATTTTTTCTTGTAGCAATAACTAATTGTTTTATGAAATCTTTTTTCATTTCAATTCATTTAAGGCTAATTCAAGCTGTTCATTTGATGGTGATTTATAATGCCATAAAATCGTATTTTCCATAAATCCAACGCCTTTGCCTTTCACAGTATTAGCTATAATTATATTTGGCTTATCATTTTGTTTATTTAATTGATTAATTGCAGAATCAATTTGACTAACGTCATGTCCATTAATTTTTTTTACATTCAGATTAAATGAAGTTAATTTTTTTTCGAGAGGCTCTATCTTCATAACATTTTTAACAAAATCTAAACTTTGAATTTTATTATAATCAATAATAATAAATAAATTGTTCAACTTATGAAATGAAGCAAATAAAAACGATTCCCATGTTGTGCCTTCATTAAGTTCTCCATCACTAATAAGCACATATACATTATTTTTTGATTTATTTTTTTTTTCTCCTAAAGCCTTGCCAACTGCATAAGGTAATCCATGCCCAAGTGAACCAGTTGAGAACTCTATTCCATTAACCCTATGACTAGCATGTGCCATCAAATTCGAATTATTTTTACCATAATTATCTAATTCAGATTTTGAAAGCATTTTTCTTTCATAAAGTAAACAATATAAAGCTAAGGCAGCATGCCCCTTGCTTAAAATAAAAGTGTCATTTTTTTTTAATTTCTTAAAATATAAAACACTAAGCAACTCAACTATGGAGAAACAACTACCGATATGTGAGGATTGTGCCTGAAAAGTTTTCTTTAAAATATTTATTCTTATATTCTTGATAATTTTTTTTAAATTTTTGCTCACTATTTAACAAATTTTGAGATAATTTTATGTATATAATTTATATCTTTAGTCTTTAAGCCCTGATGACATCCAATTAATAAACCATTTTTCATTATATAGTCTGAATTTTTAAATGAATTAACTCTATTTTTATTTGAAATTAAATTTCTAAAAGCCGGATGTCTAAGAATGTTTCCAGTAAATATTGGTCTAGTTTGTATCTTGTTATTTTCCAAATAAACTTGAAGATCTTTTCGTTTAAACTTAACATTTTTTTTTAAAATAATTGGATATGCTAAAAAGTTAGTATAAACATTTTTTAGTATTTTCGGTGTTATAAATAAGTCATTTGATTTTTGAAAATATTTTTTATGAAGAAAAAAATTTTTATTTCTTAAATTACTAAAATTTTTAAATTTTTTAAGTTGTATTAGTCCAAAAGATGCTCCTATTTCAGATGGTTCAAAATTATAACCAGCTTCAGAAAAAACAAATTTTTTATCATATTCAATACCTTTTAATTTTATATCTAATCTTTTTTTTATATTTTCAGAATCTGTTATTAAAGTTGACATTCTTCCCCAGCTTCTTAAGATTTTAGCTCTATAGAAATATTCTTTATTGTTAGTTAGCAACATACCTCCATTACCTGCACAACTAATAACATGCGATCCATAAAAACTTGTAATTGAAATGTCTGAATAATTACCTGTAGATCGATTTGAGATTTTTGCACCAAGTGTATCTGCAGAATCCTCTATTATTTTGAGTTTATATTTTTTTGCTATCTTTTTAATTTTTTTCCAATCTGGAATATTTCCTATTAAATTTGGTATTAAAAGTGCTTTAGTTTTTTTATTTATTTTTTTTTCAATTTGGTCAATATTAATTTGCAAAGTTTCAATATCTATATCTGTAAAAATTGGCTCAACCCCATAGTGCATTAGCGATGAAATTGCAGTTCCAAAATTTAAGCATGGTGTAATTACCTGATCACCTTTTTTTAATTTTAAAACTTTTATTGCAAGCATTATAGCTGAGGATCCTGAATTGACCATCAAGCCATATTTTTTTGAAAAAATTCTTGCGATTTTTTCTTCAAATTTTTTTACTGAAGATCCCATTTGAGTTGATTTTTTTAATTGATAAACAACAGCATTTATTTCATCAGAACCATAAACATTTTTTCCGTAAGAAATTTTCATTATATTATTTTTTAAAATATTCAGTTATTTGTTTTTCACAGATTTTCTTAAAATCATTATTTTGCTTTGCTAGGTTATTCCATTCAATAATTTTTTTAAGTGTTAGATTTATATTCCATTTTTGTTTCCAATTTAAGTGTTTAATTGCTTTTTTACTGTTAAGTTTTAAGATTTCTGTTTCAATATCTTTACTTTCTTTAATTTTTACTCTCTTAATCATATTAAAATTTTTAAATTGGCTAATAATTTGATTTACAGTGATAAAATTTGTTTTTTTGGGTCCAAAATTCCATGCATGATCTAGCTCAGACAATTTATTTAAGTATTGTTTTTGAGCCAACATTAAATATCCACAAATTGGTTCAATTACATGTTGCCAAGGTCTGATGTGACTTGGATTTCTTATTTCAAGAATTTTTTTTTGATTAAATGCTCTAATTATATCGGGTATCAATCTATTTTTTGAGTAATCACCTCCTCCGATTACATTTCCCGATCTTGCTGTTGCAACTTTTATTCTAGAAGTATTTTTTTTAAAAAATGATTCAATATATGAATAAACAGAGATTTCAGCGCACGCTTTTGATGCACTATATGGGTCTTTGCCACCTAACTCATCTGTTTCTATATAATTTCTATTTTTTTTTTTTATTTTATAAACTTTATCAGTGGTAATAATTACTATTGATTTAACAGATTTTACTGACTTTGCTGCCTCCAATAAATTTAAAGTTCCAATTACATTGGTATTAAATGTATTCAAAGGATGTTGAAATGAATCAATAACTAAAGGTTGAGCAGCTAGATGAAAAATAATCTGCGGTTTTGATATTAATAATTTTTTTTTAATTTTTTTTAAATCGCAAATATTATTATAAAAATTCTTATATACAATTTTAGATGAATTTGTTTGATTAAATAATGATATACGTTCAGGCTTTAGAGAGTAACCATAAATTTTTGAACCCAATAAATTTAATAAAATTGTTAACCATGTACCTTTGAAACCAGTATGACCTGTTACAAAAACTTTCTTATTTTTCCAAAAGTTATTTAAATCATTATATGATTTATTCATCCCAAGTTTTCCAAGGAGCTTTTTTTGAGAGCCAAAGTGTTTCTAAATAAATCTTATCTCTTAGAGTGTCCATAGCGTACCAGAATTTTTCATGTTTATATGCCACTAATTCTCTATCTTTAGAAATTTTTTCTAGTGGTTCTCTTTCCCAAATAGTTTGATCATCTTTTATATAATCAAATATTTTGCGATTTAAAATAAAATAACCACCATTTATCCATGCCCCATCTCCTTTTAATTTTTCTGAAAAATTTTTAACAAGATTATTTTTAGTATTAAAATCAACAACTCCAAACCTTCCTTGTGGTTGAACAATTGTCATTGTGGCCATTTTTTTATGTGATCTATGAAATTTAACCAAATTTTTTATATTTACGTCTGATAGACCATCCCCATAGGTAAGAAGAAAATTCTCACCTACAAAATTTTTTATTCTTAAAATTCTTCCACCAGTTAAAGAGTTTTCACCAGTATCTATGAGAGTTATTTTCCAATCTTCATTATTATTTTTGTGAACCTTAATATTATTTTTTTTTATATCAATAGTTACATCAGAATGATGAAGTGAAAAATTTGCAAAATATTCTTTTATTAAATATCCTTTGTACCCACAGCATATTATAAATTCTTTAAAACCATATTGTGAATAAGTTTTCATGATATGCCAAATTATTGGTTTAGAACCAATCTCAATTAATGGCTTTGGTTTAATTAAAGACTCTTCTTGAATTCTAGTTCCTTTACCACCTGCTAAAATAACAACTTTCATAATATTTAAAAATTAATAGTAATAATTTTTATCAATATTTCATGTAAAATAAGATGTAAATAAAATAATAAAAATTATAATTTAGCTATCAAAAACAAATTTATTTAACAAAAGCCTTGGTACATTTGAATTAATAAAATAGTGTACAATAATAAGAGAGAAAATTTATTAACTATAGATATAAAATTTCATCAAAGTATTTTTTTTGATCATTTTTATGAGATGTAACTACAATTATTTTATTTTTTTTAATAGATCTTAAATATTCTAATATTTTTTTTTCATTTTGTTTATCTAATGATGAAGTTGGTTCGTCCAGTAATATTAGATCAGGATCATTCATTATAGTACGGATAAAACCTATTCTTTGTTTCTCTCCACCAGACATATTTTTAATTGTTGCTAGCCCTCTTTCGGAAAAATATTTTTGTGATAAAAATTTTTTTAAATTAAAAAGATTTAAAAGTTTTTTTAGTTTTTTTATATCATGTTTTGAATTTTTATATTTAAGTGTTGAATTAACTAAGATATTTTCATCTAAGATAGTTGGAGTTTGTGCAGAATATCCAATTTTAAATAATTTAATTAATCTATTAAATTTTTCTTTTTTACCATTAACTTCAATAAAGCCACTATCGGGCTTTATAAACCCGGCTAATAAATTAAGAAGAGATGTTTTTCCTGATCCACTTTCTCCATAAATTCCATAAATATTATTTTTTTTTAAATCAATATTAAAAATTTTGTTTTTTTTCGATAAATATAATTTATTTTTATTAATATAATTTAAATAAATATTCCTCAGCTTTAATGATTTTAAAGATTTTTTATTTAGAATATTTTTTTCAGAAAAAGAATTATTTTTTAAATCACTTTCAATATATTTAATAGAATCTAAGTTATACAATATCATAGTAGAATATGAGGAGAGTCTTGAAAAAGAGGGTATTAATCTTAGTATAGCGACTGCAAAAACTGAATATTTGATTAAAAATTCATTAATACTTATCTGACTACTCTCAGATTTGAAAACAATAAAAAAGAATATCAATATAAATAATTCAAACATAAACTTTGGTGTAATATGAACAATACCTGCTTTAATTCTTGTATTGTAATAAGTGGCTAAAAAATTCTTGTACCTATTTATAAAATCATTTGCATTTTCAAGAATCTTTATTTCTCTAAAAAGGTTAAGTGTATCAGTTAATGATCTAAATACATTTATTTCACTTGTTGCTCTTATTTCTCCATATTTTTTAGCGGCAATAAAAAGTAAGTAAAGAATAATCACAGATGAGATCAGAATTAAAAAAATTTCTAAAGATGGTTGAAAGTTAACTAAACTCGAAGTGTAATATAATAAAACAAGCACATAAATTAATTCTCCAATTAAAGAAATTAAAAGTCCAAAAATTCCCACAAATACATTTTCTACATCTTTAACTACCTGCTTTATATAAATTGATATTTCTTTTTTTGAAAATACGTCATAACTCTTTTTCATATAAAAATTCAAAATTTGGGATGATTTATCAGTTGAAAGTTTAAAAATAAATTTATTGAAATAGAAATTTTGAATTATTGTTAACAAATTTTTTGATATTAAAAAAAAAATCAATAAAAAAATATATATTTCAGTTAAAGTATAATTATGAAATAAATTAGAAAAATACATTTGAAAATTATCAAAAAACACTGAGAATATTTGAGAGTCACTCGATTGATTTAATAAAATAAAAAATACACTTAAAAACAAAAGCTCAGAAGCTATTATTGAAAATACTAGAATAAAATTTATAAAAATTTTAAACCCAATTCTGATGTTCATTTCTTTCTGAAAAAAACTTAAAGTTTTGTAAAATTTCATTTTTTTCCTTTAAAAAAATAACCTATAGGAAATATAGATCTCAAGTTTTTTGAAAAAATTGATAAAATTAAATCAAAAAATTGGCAAATCAAAAATAGAAGATTGTTTAGGAATGGTATTTTTTGAGTAGATCTTGAAATTGAACTGTAAAAACACACAAAAATACCACCTAATAAAACTTTAGTTTCAATATTTTTAAAACCTGCTTCTTTTAAAATTATGTTTAATGTTTCAGAAGTAAATCTAAAATAATCATTTGGTGATCCATGTATTTGAAAAATGAAAGGTGTAGATCCAATAAAAAGTCCATCTTTTTTCAAAAATGAATTACAAGTATTAATACAATTGTGAAATTTATAAATGTGTTCTAGAACATTAAATAAGACAATATTATCAAACTTTATATCTAAATTACCTATGTATTTTTCTTCAAGATCAATTTTTATATCATTTGGATCATTGGAATATTTATCTAGATAAGTAATGTCCTTATTATATTTTATATGATTTGAAACATTAGAGGGAGATTTTTTAGATCCAACATCTAAAATTGAGCCCTTTAATTCAAATTTTTCAAGTTCTAAAATTTGCATAATTCTTAAAATAGAATACTTTCTAAAAATTAACCGATGAATAATTAAAAATTTTTTAAACATGAAGAAACCATTGAGCAGAATTGAGTTTGTAGCAAAAAAATTAGGCAAACTCAATGAACATATAATATTGGATTTAGGATGTAGAGATATGTCATTAAAAAATTATTTAGATGGTAATTTTAATTATATAGGGTTGGATTACTCAGAAGAAAAAGAGGCAAATTCAAATTTTATAAACCATAATCTTGAAAATGGCTTGCCAAAAGATTTAAAGCAAGTTGACACTATAGTTGCGCTAGATGTCCTTGAGCATGTTGAAAATATTCATGAAGTATATAATGAATTATTTAGTGCATCTAAAAAGACAGTTATAATAGCTTTGCCAAATATGGCTTATTATAAATTTCGAATTAATTTTTTAATCAAAGGTGTTTTGAGTGGAAAATATATATTTAGTACCCATAAAGTTATAGATAGACATAGATGGATTCCTAATTATTCATCAATTGATAAATTTGTTGAAATCAATACTCCCAAAAATTGGAAGGTCACTGAATATAATTATATTGCTCAAAGAAAAAGAAATTTTTTATTTTATTATTTGGAGAAAATTTTATCTAATTTCTTTCCAAGATTATTTGTGTATGAAAAAATTTTTTTTATTAGTAAAATTAGTAATTAAATGAATTTACTATATTTTTAAAAGATCTAAATAAAATATATTTCATAATTTTCATTTTATATTTCTAAACAATTTATGCCTTTCTTAAAAATTAAAACTTTTTAGGTCTCTGAATACTATTTGTTATGAATATTCTTTGAAAATATTTATTTAAGTGCACTTTAAATTAAACCAATTAGATTTTTAAAAATTACATGTAGATTAAACTGGTTAATAAATTCATAAAACTTATAACGCTAGAAAATGAAAAAAAATTATTATATCCTTCTGATAAACTAAGAATAGTTTCTATAGAATCTAAGTAACTTTTCATAAACCTTACTATTCTATATCTCCCATTTATCACACAGATATTGAGGAATATTGGTCAACGAAATATCTTTTTTTTTTAAAAATTATTTTTCTTTCCTAAAACTTAAGCTAACATTTAGTATAATTAATTTTCAAAAAAATTATTATTATAGATCAAAATATAATATATGTTTTTTATTTATGATTAGTAAGATTATAAATTTATACAAAAATTATACGAATATATTTTTTTATATTTTTTTGTTATTAAACGTAATTATATTGTTTTTATCATTACAATATAAATCTTATATAAGTTTTTTTTGGCCAGATCACACTTATGTGGATTACGTTCATAATCTAAGTCTGAAAAAAAGTATTTTAGAAGTTATTAATGAGCCAAATAATATTAATGGAATTACACTTACAATCTTAAATCCCTATCTAAATCCATTATCTTTTTTGAATTATAAATTAGATAGTCTCTTAGATTACAAAATTTATTTAACAACTTTTTATTTTTTTGAATTATTAGTAATATTATTACATTTAAAGTTTTTTATAAAAAAAATTTCATTAGAAAATTACTCACTAATTTTATTTTTATTTATAGTATATTTAACATTCACAACAGGCTTCGACCATCAATCTTATATCAATTTTCCTATTTTAGTATTTTGTTTTTTTCATGGTATTGGTTTATTTTACCAAGATAAAAAAATTAAATTTTTTATTTTTTTATTAATAGGGAATATTTGGTCCTTCCTTATTAATCCAATTTATTTTTTTTCAACTTGTTTTGCCCCACTCATTTTTTACTATTATTTTTTTATTTTTAAAAAAAAATATAAAAATTTTTTTTTAATCTTGTTGGCAAATTTATTTTGTGCAATTCCATTTGTATTAATTTCTCTTGGTTCAGCTAGAATTGGGGCTGGTGATTTATACCCAGCATCTTTTTCTAATTATAATTTTACAATTTTTGTGACAAAAAAATTTTTAATCTTAAATATAATTTTAATTTTTTTTTCACTCAGACTACAGTTCCAAAAAAGGGAATTATTTTATTCTTCTTTTTTAATAATTTTTAGTCTTTTAACAATAATTTTTGGTCTACTTTACAAATATAAATATAATTTATGGAAAATTCCGCAACCTTTGTATTTGGAATACTCGTTTCAATATTTATATATTTCTATTGTATTTATGATTATTTATCATTCAAAAAAAGATTTTATATTTAAATCACTGCTATCAGTATTTATTCTTGTTTTTTTTTATAATTTCTACTCATTCTTCAATTCATATAACAAACTGACTAACCATCATATTCCAACTGAGTTAAATGATAACGGTTATCAAAAAAAATTTTTTTGGGACAAACCTAATAAAGAATTTTTTTTAAAAAAAGACTTACAGAATAAAAGAGTTTTAATTAGTTTGCCAAGTTTTGATTCTGACTTATATGCAACTTCATTTATCAATCAAGCTTCATTTGCACATGTTAGATGGGAAAATATTAAATATCTTTACAATAATTCTTTTGGCGGATCATTAAGCTTTGTCTTTTTTTGGATGAATGACATTATTATTAACGAAGGACATTCTCAATATCTAGATATTTCTACTGCATTATCTAATAAAGAAAATTTTAATATCAAATATAATGATAATTTCTCCCTGGACTCAAAATCTAAGATTAAAACTCCACTTAATTTTAATGGCAACAAATATATTGAAAGGCAATCAGTACCAAGTATTTCAAATTATAGTACTTTGATTGATCTATATGATATCGAATATATTTTAAGTGATAAAATTTTAAATTTTGAAATTATAAAGCAATTCGATTTTGAAAAATTTAAAATATATATCTATAAAACCAATAGTAAAAAAATGAATAATAACATTTTCAAAATAAATTTTATAAACAATGTTAAAAATTATGAAAAAAACTTATCAAAAATTAACGAGGAACTTTTTTTATTAAAGGATAAATATACTAAAAATTTAAATGTAAAAAAATTTTGTGAAGTTAAACAGGTAGATAATAAATACAATAAAACTATATTTACTATTAAGACAAAAAATGAATATTGTATGGCTGTATTTCCCATCCCTTTTTCATATAATAATAATTTTATCCATAATGAAAATTTAAGTAATCAAAAATGTAAAACCTTAAGAGTACAATTTTTTTTCCATGGTTGTGTTTTTTCTGAAGATGCTAAAATTCAATTAAAAAAAAATAATATAATTCGATATCCATTTGGTTCTATGAGAGACTTTTTGGAAATGAAAAAAATAATCTAAAATAAAATTATTTAAATAAATCTTGATATTTATTAAAAAAATGATTTGTTAAGTTTGCAATTGAATGACCATGACTTATTAATTGAATTTTTTCTTTAAACTTTTTTTGTGATTGATAGTTTTTAGTGTTTTGGCTGTTCACAAGATAAAAAAATTCTTTTATAGCTTCAGTCAATTCTTCTTTTGAATTTTCAATTACTTCATAACCCATTTTATTTGCAAACTGCTCAGATTTAATTAAATCATTTGCGTGCCATAAATTTTCGAATTTAATGAGTTTATCTTTTTTTTTAACAATTTTAGGCAAATATAAGCTCTTTTCGCCTATAGCATAAGGAATATCTATACAATTAACCTGTAACATGGGTGCTTCAAATAACAAACCAATGGAAGCTGGACCTGAATTACAAGAGATAAAACCTTTTGCATTATTTATTAAAAAAAATTGTAAAAATTGATTTTCAGGAAAATCAACATTTAATTCGTAATAATTTTTATGAAATTTTAATTTATCGTCATATGAGTTTGTTAACCTTATAACGTTATAATTTTCTGAAATTAAAAAATTCATGCCATCAAGATAATTGTTAATATTGCAATTTCTGAGATATGAAGTTTTAATATATTTGCTTTCTCTTGCATGTAATATAAAGGTTTTATTCATCTCAATAAAACCAAATTTATCTCTAATCAAAGAATTACATTTTTTTTCATATTCATCATTGAATTCAAAAAAACCATTTTTTTTAAAATCTAATTTACAATAAACTCTAGACCACTCTCGCTTACCAATTTTTTTTTTTTTATTATCATATAAATAATCAATATCTCTAATATGGCATGAAATAAAATTTGTATAAAAAAATGGTAAACAAATAATATTTAATATTAAACTATCAACAAAAATAATTTTTGGATTTTTTTTAAAAATTTTAGTTATAAAACTATAATTAGAATGTTTTGGTATGAAAATAATGGGAATTTTATTTTTTATTAACTGATATTTTGTCATCATGCAAAGATGATTAGCAACAGTTCCTATTTGTACATAATTTGGTTGTATGAACCTATACTTTGTAAAAAAAATAATAGCTGAAAATGGAAAATATAATATTTTTAATATATCAAAAAATAATTTTTCTATACCTTTTATGATCATCAGAAATGATTTTTTCCATTTTTTGATTTTAAAGTAGATTAGAAAATTTCTTAATATATAAATGTACCTTACCTCCGATGGATAATTTAAAGGAGGTAAAAACATAAATAAACGCTCAGGTTTAAAAAAAATAAAATTTATAAATTTCTTAAAAATAATCAAATTTTTTCCTCAAATAAATTTTATTTATAAATTATATTAATTTTTTTTATCAAATAAATTATGAAATTTAAAAATATATAAATTCATAATCTCCAGTATAGCCAAATTCATTATAAAGCCATAACCACTCTTCTTCTGAAAAAAAAGCTTTACATGTTAGGGCCCAACATTGAAGATTAAATAATTCTTCTTCATTCCTAAAAGATTCAACCATTAAATATTTTTTTTTTCCAATTCTTTCGATTTCTTTAACAGCTTTTTTAAGATCAAATATTTCTAAATTATGTAAAGTGCCAAGAGAAAAAACAAGATCGAAATAATTATCTTCATATTTTTGTTTAGATTGTGCTTTATCAACATATAAATGTTTTTTTACTTCGGAATGAGAATTTTCTATTGCATATTTTGATATATCAAATCCATAAATTTGAAGTCCATTAATTTTAGAATTTAATTCTTTTAATAAATACCCCTTCCCACAACCAACATCTAAAACTTTTGATCCTTCAGACAAATTGTATGTCTTAATTAATTGATCTGCTACATCACTCCATCTTCCTGGTATATACTTATATCCACCATAACCATATTTGCGTTCTCCATCCCAAAATTCATTGTCAAATTTTCTGGCTATCTTCATGCATTCAACTTTTTTATTATTCATTCTCTCAAGATAATTTCTGTTGGTTGATAAATGCAATTTTTCAATAAAATTTTTTTTCATTTTTTATTTATCCAGGGTTTTAAATTTTTATTTTTTAGAGTTTTTTTAATTTTCCAAATTTGATTTAGCTTTTCTATATCTTTATTAGTTTTGACAGAAAATCTCTCAAGCGCAAAGTGTATGCTTTTTTTTCTTTTAATAAAAGTCTTTAAAAAATTTATTCTTTCAATTTTACTTTCTGGTAATTGGAAAATTGAGAAAGCAACTACACCATTAATTTTAGAGAGTTCTTTAATAATATCTTTCAAAACAAAATAAGATCCTTTCATGGAGTATTCTGCTGAACTCAATAACAGTTCAAATTTATTATTATTACAAAAATCCCTGATAATTATATTTTGAACTCTTTGTGGATAATTTACACCCATGCAATCTCTGCTGGATATATATCCTCTATAAACATTCATATTTTTGGAAATTCGTAATTTATACCAATATGAGTAGCTGGTTTAAGTGTAATTGGTTCAAAAAAATCTCCAATAGTTTTTGAACCATATGGTGTATATAAACCTTTAAATCTACAGTTCATTGATATTCTGCTTTCTTTTTCTTCATTGACAACATTACCGTGAGGCAACGACTGATTAAAGATTAAAAACTCTCCATGTTTTATATTTAGCCATTTAACTTTATTCTTAATTTTATCAAATAAAAAAGAACTACTTTTATTTTTATACTTTAAAATTTTTTTTTCAAAAAATGAATATTGATTAGCTGGTAATATATACATAGACTTGGTTTTATATACATTTACTAATGGCAACCAAATAACTACCTCAAAAGGAGAATCGCCAGACCATGTATCAGCATGCATTGTAAGAAGAGAGCTTTTGTCTTTAGGCAATTGAATGCTCAGATTAATTGAATTCTGCATAGCCAGTTCATTTCCAGCAATACAATTAAGTATATCTTGTGCAATATTATAATATGAAATTCTAAATTTTTTTTTAGATGTGACGTCATTTATTAGAGACAATCTAATATCATTTAAATCTTTTAAGGATATTTTATTATGTATATTATTAAAAAATTTTTGAGAATTTTTAATTTTGGTTTTAAATCTTTTTTCAAAAAATTTAGTGAATTCTTCATTTATAAATTGTAAATCTTTTTTGTTTGTGATTTTACAAATCAAATAACCATTTTTAATAAAATTATCTCCTAATTTTTTATCTTTTATTTTGATAAACATTCTAAAATGGTCCTTTAAACCATAAGCCAGGAACATCATGTGGCTTTGGCTCTTTTATAACAGATTTTAATATGTAATTATTTTTTAATTTTAGAATTTTACTGATAGACTTAACTATATCATATGGTCTTACGTATAACCCTTTGGTTAAGCCAAAACTCGCTGGCTCAGGTATATCTGGCATAGTCAATCTTTGAGGAGCTGATTTAAGTTTTGGCATTAACTCTGTAACTATTTTAGTAATAATTTCAGATGAAAAGGAATTATTTTTATTTGCAGTATCCAGCACCAGCACTCTACCTGTTTTATTAATTGATTTTTTTATTAAATTCCAATCTAAAGGCTGTAGACATCTTATATCTATTAGCTCACAATCAATGTTGAATTTTCTAAAATGAGCAATTGCAATCTTAGCTTCCAAAACCAGATATGACATTGCAATAATCGTAATTTTATTGCCATAAGTAATTATTTTTCCTTTGCCCAATTTCTCAATTTTTTTTGGTCTTTTGACGACACCCTCTAACTCATGCAACCAACGATGCTCTATAAATATAACTGGGTTTGGATCAAAAATTGATGCCAAAAGAAGATTCCTAGCATCATTAGGGTTTGATGGCATTACAACTTTTAGCCCAGGTATATGTGTAAACCAAGAGTGTAAATTTTGTGAGTGAGTAGGTCCTTGACCCCATCCACGTCCAACTATTAATCTTATTGTTATTGGAACTGGCTGGTTGAAAGTATAGAACCATTTAGCTGCAGAATTAACTAATTGATCCATTGCCAATAAGAAAAAGTCGAGTCTTTGATGTGTAACAACTGTTCTAATCTTATTTAAACCAAGTCCAATTGATACACCAGTTAAGGCATTTTCTGATGCAGGAACATCAAAAACTCTGTCTGAACCAAATTTTTTTTCTAAATCTTTTGTAGTCGAAAAAATTCCTTTTGGATCTGTTGTCCCCAATCCAAAACATAACATTTTTTTATCTCTTTTCATGGCCTCACAAAGAGCATCATTGATTGATGAGCTCATAGTCATTATTTTATAATTTTTTTGCATAAACTTGATCTGTTTTTAAATTTATTTTTGGAAATTTACTTTTTCTAGCAAATTTAAAAGTTTCTGAGATTTCTTTATCTACTATATTTTTTTTAATAATCATTTTTTTACTAAAGTTTGAAAATGATAATTTTTTTTCAAGTAATACTAAAGGGTCATTTTTTAACCAATAATTTATTTCTTTAATTGGGCGATAATTAAGATTGTCATCTAAGTTAGGTCCACAATGCTCAAGGTGCCTGTATGTTTTAAATTCTGCAAATACTGGGCCTCTACCTTCTCTTAAGCTATTTATTGCTTTTGATATTTTATTATAAATTTGAATAGGATTATTCCCATCCCCACTAATTGTATTACAATTCATATTTTTAACCATTTTTGCAATTGATCTTCCCTTCGGCTGTCTAACTTTTAAAGGGCTATACACAGAATATAAATTATTTTCACATACAAAAAAAACTGGCAGTTTTTTAACTATTGCAAAATTTACAGACTCGTAGAAGGCACCTTCTTCTACAGCACCATCTCCAAAATAAACGATTGTGATATTTCCTTTTTTTTCTAATTTTTGAGAGAATGCCAAGCCAACACCAATTGGAATACTGTTTGCGACAATAGCTGTTGTTCCTGCAAATCCAACAGATCTATCGATAAGATGCATAGATCCACCTTTGCCATTTGCACAACCATTTTCTTTACCAAAAATTTCGCAGATCATTTTTTTTAGACTTCCACCTTTGGCCAAGTAGTGGGCGTGTCCTCTATGACTACTTACTGCAAAATCCTTTTCATCTATAAATTCTTGAATACAAGAAGGTACAGCTTCTTGTCCAATCGAAAGATGTGTAGGACATCTCATTTCATTTTTTGAATATTCTCTAGCTATTGCTTTTTCAATAGATCTTATTCTATAAATGCTACTCCAAATTCTAAATAACTTATTTAACTCTTTATCTTTCATAAAAATCATTTATCAATTTAGAAATTTTTTTTATTTGCTTTGCTTTTAAGAATTGATTAATTGGCAAGGTTAATATTCTCTTACTCTGTTTTTCTGTATTAGGAAAATCTCCTTTTTTGTAATTCATATATTTTGCAGCAGGCTGCAAATGAATAGGCCTTGGGTAGTGTATGGAAGTTTCTATTTTATTTTTTTCTAAATATTTTCTAAGCTTATCTCTATTTGGAACTTGAATTACAAATGTATGATAGGTATTGAATTCATCTTTTTTATCTTCTGGTATAAAAACTTTCTTAGAGGTTATAAACTTTTTATAGAGTAACGAATTTTCTCTTCTTTTTTTAATAATATTATTTAATTTTAAAATTCGAAAATCCAAAATTGCTGCCTGTAAATTATCCATTCTTGATACATAACCAAAATTTCTAACTATATTTCTATTTGTCATCCCATGATTTTTAATGTCAGCTATATATTTATATATTTTTTTTGAATTAGTTGTTAAATATCCTGAGTCACCTACTGCATTTAAGTTTTTTAATGGATGGGCAGAAAAACAACCTACATCTCCCCATGCACCAGACATTATTCCTTTAAAACTTGATCCAATAGATTGGGCACAATCTTCAACTATTTTTAATTTATACTTACTTGCAATTTTTTTTATTTTGCTCATATCGCACATTCTTCCAGTTAAATGAACAGGCATAATCACTTTTGTTTTTTTTGATATTTTACTTTCAATTAATTTATAATTCATATTTTGATCTTCTAGAACATCAACAAAAACTGGTTTGGCACCTAGATGAGCAATTACTGCAGTGGAAGCAATAAAAGAATTCGGTGTTGTAATAACCTCATCACCTCTCCTAACTCCTAAAGCATGTAAAGCTAAAGTTAAAGCATCGGTACCACTATTTAAAGAGATACAGTATTTAACTTTACAAAATTTTCTTATTTTTTCCTCAAAATCAGTGATGTACTTTCCACCTACGTAATTTCCTGAAACTAAAACTTTTTTAAAAATATTAATAAGTTCTTTTTCTTCCTCTTTAGATTGTTTATCTAAATTGACATATGGAACTCTCATTTGTCTTTTTTATAAAAATTTTGAACAGTTTTTATAATATGATTGATCTCTTTTTTACTTAAATGTTGATCACATGGAAAACTTATAATTGATTTCGCATGTCTATCTGTTACAGGAAAGTCTCCTTTTTTATGTTTAAGAAATTTCAATGCAGGTTGCCTATAAATTGGAACTGGGTAGTGAACTTTTGCCTCTATACCTTTGCTAAGGCAATAATCTAAAAGCTTGTTTCTGTTTTTTGCAAATATAATGTACAAATGATATACAATCTTCCAGTTCTTAATTCGTTCTGGTATGGTTATGCCTTTAATTTTTCTTAAATTTTCATCTAAATATTTGGCATTAGTGATTCTTTTTTCTGCAATATTTTTTGCTTTAGGAATTATCCAATTGCCAACAACCGCCTGGAAAGTATCTAATCTTGAGTTATATCCACAGATTTTTACTTTATCTCTTCCATATAATCCATGATTCCTTAAAAGAGTTAACTTTTTATATAATGAATAATTATTTGTAGTAATCACTCCTCCATCAGACCATACATTAATATTTTTTAATGGATGGAGGGAAAAAGATCCTGCAACGCCCCATGTACCTGCATTCTTGTTGTTAATATTTGCTAAAATTGACTGACACGCGTCCTCTACAATTGGTATTTTATGCTTTCTGGAAATTTTCATCAATTTAGGCATATTTGTCATATATCCAGTAAAATGGACTGGTAAAATAGCTTTTGTTTTTTTTGTGATTTTTTTTTCGATCAAATTCACATCCATGCAAAATGTATCATCACAATCTATAAATATTGGCTTGGCACCCAATTCAGTTATTGCCCCAACAGTTGCCACAAAAGTATTGGCTGCTGTTATAATTTCATCTCCTGCTTTTATACCAATTGCCTTTAGCGGCAATTTAATTGCATCTGTTCCTGAATTAACACCTACCGCGTACTTTGTTCCTATAATTTTAGCAAATTTTTTTTCAAAAATTTGTAAAGGCTTACCAAGAGTAAAATCACCAGTCTTAACAAATTTTTTAAGATCAGACCATAGTTCAGGACAATTGCCAAATTGTTGAGGCAAATAAGAGTATCTTACTTTCATTTTAATTTTATTGAATTCATTCTTTTAATATTAAAAAAAAATTCATTTTCAAAAGTATTAATTAATAATTTATTTTCAAAAGCACTTTTTAAATCACTTACAGAATCCTTAACTGTATAATTAGTTTGAAAACCTAATATTTCTCTAATTTTTTCTGAGCTAACATGATATGATCTATTGTCATCAGATTTGGTTTTGATAATTTTAACATCATCTCCAACTATTTCAGTCACATCGCTAGCTAATTCATTTACTGTTTGATTTTTAAAACCAACATTAAAGATTTCACCGTTAACTTTTTTTGTATCAGCATTTAGAACTGACAGATATGAGTCGACCATATCCTCAATATGTACATTAGGTCTTAGCTGGTCTCCACCAAAAACTTTTATTACCCTATTATGAAATGCATGATTTGTAAGAATATTTACCACTAAATCCAATCTTTGTCTTCTAGCATAGCCACAAACTGTTGAAGGTCTAATCGTAGTAGTTATAAAATTTTGAGAACTATATTTATTCAAAATTTTTTCGCACTCAGCCTTAAATTTAGAGTAGTCTGTTAAAGGTTCTAACGACATATCTTCAGTTACATTTTTTTCTTCTTTAATTCCATAAACTGAAGATGAGGATGCATAAATAAAATGACTGACTTTACTTTTAATGCTCAATTCTACTAATGGCTCAAATGCAAGTAAATTAATAGATTTACCTAAAATTGGATTTAATTCAAAACTTGGGTCATTAGAAATACAAGCTAAGTGTATTAGCGTATCATGACCCGGTAATACTTTTTTTAATTTTTCAGTATCACGAATATCTCCTTTAATTTTAAATAAATTCTGATTATCATCCAGTACTTCTTCGCCATATAACATTAAATCATAGACTGTAACTTTGTGTCCAAGACTTAATAATTTTGGAACTAATCTTGAGCCAACATAACCTGCTCCTCCTGTTATAAATATTTTTCTCATTTAAACATATACTCTAAGATTCTATCTAATTTTTCAAATGTCACATGTTCTTTATTGCCTATACTTTCAACTGAAATAGCAGCCGCAATTGAGCTTATAAACAAGACTAATTCTGGATCAAGTTTTAATTTAAGACCAAGAGATGCTATTGACAACATTGCATCACCAGCACCTACTTTGTCTATAGATTTTATTGCAAAAGCTGGA
>Ga0181562_10000686_pt1 | contig 27588 bp, 17 predicted proteins | sample 011ome_26_FD_139344 | JGI IMG/M metagenome (GOLD analysis project Ga0181562, IMG submission 139344) | Coastal salt marsh microbial communities from the Groves Creek Marsh, Skidaway Island, Georgia - 011511BT metaG (megahit assembly) | ecosystem: Environmental > Aquatic > Marine > Intertidal...
CCCGTCGCCGGATTTCGAGTAAAACACACGCCGCTGCCTGAGTTGTCGTCGAGATTACCGTACGCCATTTGCTGGACGTTGACGGCGGTACCGCGAAGCGTGGTGATGTTGTTAATCTTCCGATACGTCACCGCGCGAGGATTGTTCCACGACTTGAACACAGCCACAATGCTCTTACGTAATTGCTCGAGTGGGTTCTGTTCAAACTGAATCTTGTGCTGTTCGTAAATTCGCTTGAAATCGTCGCAGAGCTCGCGCAAGGCGTCAGATGTCAGTTCGGCGTCGGTCGTACTCGCGCCGATTGATTTCTTCTTGGCGTCGAGAGCGCGCGCAAAATCTTCACTTGGAATGCCTTCGACGACATCACCGAACATGTGAAGTAAACGTCGATATGAATCGTACACGAAGCGCGCGTCGATGCCGGCGGTAATGCACGCCTCGCACGCTTCGTCGTTGAAACCGATATCGAGCACCGAATCCATCATTCCAGGCATCGACGCCGCGGCGCCCGATCGAACGCTCACAAACAACGGAAGCCGCGTTATCGGGGTGCATCCCGAGCGAAACAACGTGCGATTCGATGTCTTTTCAAGAAATGTAATCCCACGCAACACATCAGGCCAGAGATCGACGTTGACAAACGATTCACCCTTGCTTTGGTACCGCTCGCACGCCGACGTCGTAATGGTAAATCCGGGAGGCACATTCAAACCAAGAGCAGCTATTTCTTGCAATCCCGCACCTTTTCCCCCGAGCGTATGCTTCATCTCCTTCGTTCCTTCCGCCTCGCCGCGTTTGAATGTGTACATCATCTTATCCGGATCATCATTGGCCGCGCGCGCGCTGTGGACGCCAAAGCATGATATCCGAGTCATGGTCAAATGTCGCTCGCCTCTCGCCCGTGCCCGCGCGAGATCACTCGCCGCGCGCGGAAAACGCACCGAGCGCGCGCGTGTTGCGTGAAAATGCGAATTCGTAGGCGCAAGCGCGATAGAATGCGGTCGCATGCGTCGCAATGTGACGCCTCGTGGTCTTGGTCCTTGGTCTTGAAGTTCACATCGTCATTCTCCGACGTCGCACGACATGACGACGGCTGCGTCCGCCGCGCCCGACGCGCCGGCATCGTACGCCGTGTCGTTTGACGCCTTTGATGCCGCGCTGACGTCGGCGCTCGACGCCATCGACGGCGCTGCGGGATCTTTGTTTGGCGACGACACCGCATCGTCGACCGCGTGGGACGACGAAACGAGCAAGCTCGCCGCCACCTGGCGCGCGTGCGCGCTCGGCAACGCGCAAGAACGCATGCGCGAGATTCGCGCGCGCGTGGACGACGCCAAGGTGCGCGATGTCGCGGCAAAACGCGCGTTGAAGGAGAAGATTGTGAATGCAAAGAATTCGAAAGATGGCGTCGTGGACGCGTTGACGGAGGAAATTCGACGCTTGCAAAGCGAACGCGACGACGCGATGAGGGATGCGATGGGCGTGTGCGATTCGCCGCTCGCGACGGTTGAGGACCCGAGCGCGGTGCTCGAATCGATTGCGGCGGTGAGGCGGGAGCTCGACGCCGCGAGAGTCGAACGCGACGCGGCCAAGGCGCGAGCGCTCAATAGAGAAGGCGCAAATGTCGACGCGACGGCTGCCGAAGCGAAGATGAAGGCGCAGATTGAAAGTGCGTTAAAAGGTATGGAATCGAAGAAGCGTGCGGCGGAGCGCGCGGCGGATGCTGCGCGAGAAGGTCAGGCGAACGCGGAGCGAGAGCTTCGCGAGTTGCGACGGCGATACGACGACGCGCAGACGCGGTTGTTTGAGCTTGAAGACGAAAGCGAGACAGCCATGGCGCGCGTGAAGATTGAGCGTGACGAATTGATGGCGCTCGGAGAGAGCATAAAGGCGCGTGAAGATGCGATGGATGCGGCGGATGAGCGCAGACGCGCTGAAGCGATGGACGCTTCAACGGCGGACGCGGCGGACGCGCACGGCGCGTTGCTCGAGAAGCTCGCGGTGAAAGAACGCATGGTTGTTCAACTCGCAACAACAATTGAGGAGACGGAAAAGAATGCGGTTGAATCGCAGCAACGCGCGGCAAAGGAGCTTGAGGCTGCAAATCAGCGCTTGGCGGCGCTCGGCGAGGAATTAGCGGCGGCGAAATACGCCGCGTCTGGGTTAGCCGAGCGCGAAGAGATTGCGCGGTTGAAGACGCGCGTGAAGATGCTTCAGGAGCTTTCTGGCGTGAACGATGACGTCGATAGTGCCGCGCAAGGGGCAACGGATGCCGATGAGAGCACAGCCAGTCTGGAGGCGCTGCGCTCGTTGCGAGAGAAGAACAAAAAGCTCGCCGCGGAAGTCGTCGTCGCAACCCGTGAAAAGGACGAAGCCACCGCCGCCGTGACGCTTGCACGGGACGCACAGGAAGTGGCGGAAAAGCGCTACACCGACGCGGCTCAAATGGTGAGCACGTTGGAGATGGATTTGTCGCAAAAGCTCGCGAACGCCATCGAAGCCGGAGGCGACGCGAACAATGCCGACTTGCTCACCATTCTCACGGCTCAGCGCGATCGATTTAAACGTCGCGCGGGCGAACTCGAGGAACGAGCAGCACGATTGGAACAAGAGCGCCTCGCCGCAGAAGACGCCAAGCAAAAGCTTGAAAACGATTCCATCGCTTTGGTTGAAAAGTTGACGTTCGTGCAAAATTATTATAGCAAGCAGGCGCAGAGTGGTCAGACGACGATACTGCGCGTCGATGACGCGGGGATTCCAGTGACCTCATCGACTAGCGCATCTGGCGACGCGATGCAATCGCAAAGCGCAAAGCAGCAACGATACTCTTGCGGTGGCGGTATTTCCGTCAACGTCGAAGGCGAACGGTCCGCCGCCATCGCCGACGGCATTCGCCGCCGCGCCGCGCGGTACGGCTGTTTTGGTGGACCGGGTGGTGCGGGCGGCGACGACATTCCAGGTGGAGATGCTGCAGGCGTCATTTCACGATATCGCAAAAAATACTTGGCCAAGCTCAATCCGTTTACGGCGTTTAGAGACACCGCGAGCGACGATTCGGCGTCGCTGCTTCCGCTTCACGACCGCATAGCTCTCGGTTCGGGCAAGATGCTCATGACGAGTCGAACGACGCGCACGCTCTTTTCGACGTACATCATATTACTGCACGTCTATTTATTCACTCGAGCGTTTCGATAGCCACTAGCATTCAATGCACAACTGTACATGCGATAGCCAACACAAACGACGCGAAGCAAAGCAAAGCGAACTAAAGCGACGCGCGCCACTCCTCGCCATGCTCCGCGCGGTCGCCGCGTGCGCGCCGCGACCGCCGCGACCGCCGTGCCGCGGAGCCGCGCGAAAAGGCGAGAGAGCACCGCGTATCCGCGCCACATCCACGCGCGGCGTCATCGAACGCACTAGACGCTGGTTGGACGCGTTCGTCGTGGGCATGGACTTGTGCCCATTCGCGCGCGCGTCGTTACCGACTCTCGTGATAGAAACCTGCGACGCCGCGTCTTCTTTCGACGCATTCGACGTCATCATCGCTCGTGAAACCTCTCGTCTCACGGCGTGCGCGAAAGACACGCCCGCGACGACGTTGGTGGTGCTCGAGGACGATGCGAGGTGGTTGGGGGCCGACGGCTGGACGGCGTTCATGGATGGCCCCGTGGCTCGCGCCGAAGAGACGTGCGAACGCCTGAGCGGCGAAGAGGTCATGGTGGTACCGTTTCATCCGCACGCCACGTGGAGCGACGACGACGATGACGACGACGATATGACAGAGGAGCCCGGGGACTACACCAGTCGAAGCCCGTCGCCGACGGTGCACTTGCTCCGCAAATGCGACGTGGACAACGCCGAGACGACGTGGTATCGCGCGCAAGGGAGAGAAGACATCCGAGAGCGAAACGTAGAATATTTGCGCGCCATGGGACTCGCGTCGTTGCGAGACGCCATGCGCCGCGTCGTAGAATAGTAGTGTACAAACAAACAACAACATGTCTCGCTAGTAAAGAATGTATGGCCCACCTATGCCGCTACGCGTTCGCCGCCGTCGCCGCGAGCGCGTCGAGGGCGACGGTGTTGATGACTTGAAACCGCTTCGGTCCGAGTTTGACGCCGCCGTACCATCGACTGACGACGACGACGACGTTTCGCGCGTCGCTGAGCTGCAACACGCGCAACAACCGCCCGCCCGCCGCGGTTTCCCCATCGTCATCGAAATCCTGCCAAAACGTCGACCCATGCTCGATGCGATAGGCGAGAATATTATGCGTCGCCTCGCGGAACTTTCGACTCTCGGCGAGTATTTTCAGCGTCGCGTCGACGTCGTCCACCGACGTGGCGTTTCGACATACGTGCGCTTGAAATATCGACTTCTTTTCAACGATTGGCTCATGGCTCGTCAAACGACGACGGACATCGGCGATTGTCGCATCGCCCTCGCCGCCGCCGTCATCACCGCGCGCGCGACGCGCGTTATCCGCTGCGATCGCCGCGAGTTCATCCTCGAGAGACGCCGTCGAGTCGTCCGCGTTTGCGTCCTCGCCTTCGTCTTCGTCACCCTCTGCGTCCTCAATCTCCCTCCGCACGCGCTCGAGCCAATCGAACACGCACACCTCACCGCGCGCCGCCTCCCATGCGTCGAGCATCGCCTCAGACGCCCATCGTTCGATCTCCATCGCGCGCGTCGTGCGCGATTTCAACGCCAACGCATCGCCTTTCGGTGCGCTCGTCGACGGATACGACCTCGGGAGCTCCACCGCGCACCGCCACGCGCCGTCAAAGAGCGTCACCGTCAGCGCGTCCGCGCACACGACGATGTCGTCGGCGTAAATCGCGCGCAAGGCGTCGAGTTCGTCGCGTCTTTTGCTCGCATCGTCGTCACCCATGCGAGTCACATTGTGAGGATTAATTCAAATACGCGTCGTCGCATGCTACGATAGTCACAGCGCGAACGTGAGTTAGTTACAACAACAAACTTCTAGTGCATGCCCAGCGTTGGATTGCGGAATCTATTCCGCGGACGACGACGCGGGCGACGACGCGGGCGACGACGACGATTCAACCGCCGGCGCCGGCGTCCCCTTGGCCGCCTCAAGCTTTGCCATGTACCGCGCCACGGCGTCCTCGCCGGGGGAGTTAATCGCCCCCGGGAGCGTGTAGCGCGGCTCGCCGTTCGGCGGCGGTGGCGTGCACGGCGTCACGAGGTTGCATTCAACCGCCGCGAACGCGGATGCTGATGATGATGTCGCGATGGCGATGGCGATGGCCGCGCCGATCGCCCGACCACGCGGTGGCTGCGGCACCACAGCGGACGCGATCACGCGAGTGCGATGAGTCGCCGCGCGTCTGATCGTCGTCGTCGCCGTGGTCGTCGTCGTCGGCGTCGAAAGCTTCATCATCATCATGATGTTGCGTCACTGTGTGAAGCATGTCCGTCGTCGTTGACGACGTCACGCGCGCACCCGTGCGCGTCGTGACCATAGCCAACGCGTCGAAAGGCAATGCGTTAACCAAGCCCATGCTTCGCGCGCTCGCGCAGGCGTGTCGCGACGTGCCGAGCGCGGTGCGGGGGATCGTTTTGTGCGCCGACGGCTCGAGTGCGAATTTCTGCACCGGCATCGACCTCGCCGCCGCGGCCGAGGTGTTCGCCACGGACGAAAACGACGTCGTCGACGACCCGGTGTATGCGCTCGAGCGCTGCGCGACGCCCACGGTGTGCGCGGTGCACGGGGCGTGCGTGAACGCGGGGTTTGAGCTGGCGTTGGCGTGCGACGTCGTCGTGGCGGCGTCGAGCGCGACGTTTCGGGACACGCATGCGGCGATTGGGATCGTGCCGAGCTGGGGATTGAGTGTGAAGTTGTCGAGAATAATTGGTGCGAACGAGGCGCGGGCGGTGAGCGTGTTTGGGAAGGTTTTGACGAGTGTGCGGGCGCGAGAGCTGGGGTTGGTCGTCGAAGCCGAGCCGACGTCGGCGGTTGAGGCGTTGGAGGAGGCGTGCGCGATGGTGCGCGCGATGGCGCGTTCGACGCCGATTGGTGGTGCAGAGGCGGTCAAGCGTGCGATTGACGATGGGTTGGACATCGAGCGCGTGCGCGCGGAGGAGCGACGTCGGGCGTTTGCGCAGTATCGAGCCGAGGCGCGCGTGAAATTTGAGACGTTTCGGAAGAAGACGCCGAGCAAGCTCTAGCGGTTGTTTTGTAACTCTATGTGTGTACATCTATGCGTGCTAATCGTCGTCCCAGCTCTCGTCGCTGAATGTGTCGTCGTCGTCGCCGCCGCCGCCGTCGCCCGCGGCGGCGCCGCCTCGCGCTAAAAACTCGCCCAGACCGACGACGCCTCCAGACAACTTTTCGCGAATCTTCTCACGCACGTCCACATCCCCTGAAGCGACGATGGCTGAGCGTCGGCGGCCGAGGCTATTGGCAAGTTCTTCCATCATGGACATTTGTCGAGACGGTGCATCGGTCGTCGTCGTCGTAGTAGTAGTAGTAGCGGCGGACGCAGAGGAGGATTTCAACGTCGGCTTGGCGCGAATGGCGTCCATGAGCGCGCCTCGTAAATCCGGCTCAGCCGGCGCGGTGGATGGCGCTGGACGCGGCGGCGCGCCGGGTTGACCTCGTTTGCGCAGACGGTTACGCGCATCCTTGTTGCGGATGGCTTCCATGAGCGCGCTTCGACCGCCATCGTTGGGCGCGGCGCCGGGCGGAAGTTGCGCGGGCGGACCAGACGACGAGGGTTCGCCAGTCGCGAATGGCGGCGGCGGTGGCAGCGGCGGCGGCGGTGGTGGGGCAGAACCACGCGGTAAAGGTGGCGGCGGGGGCGGGGGCGCTTCGGATGCGCTCGATGAGGGCGCGGCGATGACGACATCCGGAAGAGGAGTCGCCGTCGATGAAGGCGCGATGGACGCCGCGCGCGACGCTCCCGACCAGCTAATATCGGCCGCATTCCGAAGCGTAGGTAAAGACGTCGGGAGCTTCAACTCTGGTAACGCCCCGGCAGTGGGTCTAAACCCAAACTGCGTCGCTTGCATTGAACCATACGCGTTGGACATGGACGTCGGCGCGTCGGCTAAATTTTTCCAGTCGTCGTATTTGTCCTCGTCGTCGCTCTTTAACTCGCCACCATCGGCGCCATCAAACTCGTCATCATCAGCATTCATTAAATTATCAACCAAAGCGTACTCCACGTACGGATTCACATCCGTGTTGAACAATAAGCACTCGTTCAAGCTGTCTAAAGTCGCGGGAAGCGTGCCTAAACCGTCCCTGCCGCTCGCCAACGCTCGCCCGCTCGAAGCGTCTCGCGCAGCCTCTCGCCAAAACATCTCCGCCGTTTCCTCTCGAAACACGTTTTGCCGCTCAATCATACCAAGTTCGAGCACGCTCGCGCGCGCGATGACCTCAAGTTCTTTCACCGCGGCGAGGTGCTCGACGAGACGCGTCGTCGGGACGTCGCCGTAGAGGAGCTCATAATTTTCAAATTCATCAACCTTTGGGTACTTGGCGCTCGACAGCATCGTTCGCGCGCTCTTACTCGCGCTGAGCTGCTTAACCTTATCGTCTAAGTTTTCAATGCGGCGTTGGAGGGCGTGTAGGCGCGCGGTGTGCGAGCTAGCGCGCTGGGCGATGCCTCTGGCGACGCCATCCGCGAGCGCGTCCAGGTCTCGGAGGAGCTCCACCGCCTGCGCGCGCGTTTGCGCCGGGGACAGGCCCGGGGTGATGAGGTTGAGCGTAAATTTGTCGTCCCTCATGCCGACGCCGGGCGCGCGGGGTGAGATACAGGAAGCAGCCTCGGGCGCGTCGAGCTCTGAGGCACGTCGGTTGGAGCTAATCTCTCTCTTTTGTCTATTAAAAAGTGTGTTTGATAACCGTCAAGGTCGGTTCCGTGTGTCTGTGTGTGTTCTAGTGTACAATGATGATGGCGATGGCAAAACAAGAAATGCGCATCATTAGCCTCGGAAATCTCTAAATTCTCGCTCCGGGTGATACGGACTCCACACGATTGCTGTTGGGTCGCAAATTCGTCCGGGACCGCCCGCCGCCTTCAAGTGCTTGTCGATGAGCTCGGGTGAAGCGCAAATCACGTACGCGCCCTTCGTGTACGCTAACAATCCGAGATGTTGAAGCGTTGAGATGATATCCTCGGTTTTAATCATCGTCAACTCGCTCAAGTCTTTGATGGATACGAATTGCTTGCTCTCATCCTTGAGGATGCGAAGGAGCTCTCGCGTCCAATACCCACGGTATGACACTAATCCTAAATCCGACAGCGGGCGTTCAGGGGTCCCAACTTTACCTTCAATCTTGGAAAGTTCGTAGGAGAACGAGATGAGAAGCTTACCGTAACCTTTACGCTGGTACGGGGGCAGCGTCAATATACACGCCAAGTTGTACCCTTCCTCAGAGCACTTCTCCTTGGAAAAGTAACCGACAATGTGGTACCCGCGCTCGTCACATTCCATTAAGACGTAGAATAAGAACAAGTCGACGTCGTAGTAGAGCGTCTTGTGATCCAAGAACAACTTGGCCAAGTAGCACAAGTTTTGGCAAAACAACTTGTGTTTTTTGCCGTCAATCTCAAAGAAACTCAAGTTACCTTTGCGGTAGATTTCATCTCCAGGTGGGTGTCGCATTTCGTTTTTCTTCAAATGACGCTGCAATTGCTCTTTACGCTTGAAGAACTGTAACGTGTACTCGCAAAAGAACAACTTTTGGCAGTTGCTATACTCGGGTGGAAATGGTGAAAAATACCACGTATCCATCTCGTGCTTCCCGAGCTCAATCTGTAAAATGTTTCGCACCTTGGTGAACTCCTCGTGCTCTTGCAACGCCTTCGGATCGAAATCCGCGTGTTCGGCGTCTACTTCGTGCTCCACTTTCTTCTTCTTCCCATCCTCAGTCTTTTCCACCGGCACCAACGTCGACAAATCCATCTCCCCGAGCGTCACCCACGAATCCATACGGCGGTTAAACTGCTCATAGTGCACGTAATACTCGTAATCCTCATCCCCGGTCCCTTTCGCCCCGGGACGTTTCTCGATCACGCGAACTTGGTAGAATTCATCCTTACCTCGCCAGCGGCAGTGCACCTTGGTCCCGAGCTCCAATGGTAACTCCGTGCCCGGAGGAATATCCAACGTCGACCGCGCGCGCCGACGTTGCGGCGTATCATCCACCACATCCACGTCCTTCTGTGCGTGCGCGCAAACACACCATTCGCGAGGTTAGTCTCGAGAAAACTATGCGGAATTCGATGACGGTGCCCATGCGATCGTCGTCATCGATCCGTCGACGAGTGCGCGCGACGTGACCGCGACGAAGAGCGCGGTGCGCGTGCGTCGCGCCGAACGCGTTGTTTACACCGTCATCGAGCGTCGAAGTACGCACCGAACGTTTCGTCATGGGTTTTAAGCGCGATGCTGTGACGTGGTGGTTCTGCAGGTTTTGTGCCTTGCTCGCCGCGACGGTCGAGCTCCGCGCGCGACATCGTCGACGTCCTGCGCCTCGCGTAACGCATTGCAATGGCTATATATAAAGTGGGTACGTTACAAAAGTCAACTACGCCAGGTACGCACCGCGTGCGTGCGTGTGTGCGTCTACAACGCGGTCTATGGGGCGCGCTCTTTCAACTTGGATTTGGCAAAGGCGACGAGCGACCGCGATGAAAATCGCGACTGCGAGCGGTCCATGTGCCCTTCGCTCGCGGATTCATCGTCTTGATTTACGATATCGTCGCCAAACTGTTCTTGAAGCATGACTGCACGTTCAGCGAGGCCAACGAGGAGTAAGAAGTCGGCACGATCGAACGGTTTGTCTGTCATTTTGTTTGCGATGGCAAACGCGCGATGGACAAAGGCGTCGTTTGTCGGAATGTCTAACACGTGCATCTTCTCCAAGAGCACCTCTGGAGTCAACGCGCCCGTGAAACCAGCATCAAGAATCTCGAAGACCTTCACTGTGGCGTCAACCGATGCTTCTTTGAATTTGAAATACTCTGATGTTTCATCTGCTCGCCTGTTTTCTTCGAGCGCCTGTTGCACCACGGCTTGAGCGTTTTGCATACTCGTAACGATGATACCGACCAACGCAGACACGAGCACCATGGCGCTGACCAGAATGAACGTCGCGAAGAAGAAGAACGTATAAAACGGTTTCGCGTCCGGTGAGGAACAAGGATTCGTCGTCCCTTCAGTGCCATCGTACGATGAACCAATGATAGAGGCGTAATATATTCCGTCGTCTACGTCTCCGTACGGGTTAACGTCGCATCCGTTGTAGTTGATGCTATACACTGGCATCCATGCCTCGAGAAACGTAACGGTAAACAACGTAATAGACGCTGGGAACAAACTCTCAAAGTGAAATGGATCATTTTCAGCGAATAACGTGACTCCCGCGACAGCGTAGATGAAGAAGATGAGACACATCAACAGCGCGACGTACACGATTGCCTGCAAACCAGCGACGAGGGAGATAACGACGACCTGCAAAGGCTTGATAATACGAACTAGTCGAAGCACTCGTAAGAGACGGAAAAGTCTTACAGCTGTGGCGACAGCACTGAGTGAATTCGGAATCAAACCAAACATAACCACAAACGTATCAAAAATGTTCCACCATTTATCCACACCCGTGTAAAACGAAAGTCTCTTGTCGAGTGCGGCGATAAACTTGACCCCGAGCTCGAAAGCAAATATGCCCAGGAACACATCTTCCACGGTAGCGAACCAACTTTCTTCATCGGTCTGATCTGCACTGATGCCAGACAAGGCGCCGGCGGCGATGATCACCAAGACGACGACGTATTCAAAGATGGGATTACTCACAATGTGCTGGAGAAAAATCTGCCCACGCCGCCACATAGGTATGTGCGGCACTGGTCGTGCTTTTCCTTCACGTCGAACGCCAGAGAGCAAATTCAAATGGTACATAAGTTGATCGTATTTGTTTTGGCCAAGTTTCGCTTGAATCATGCTCACGTCGCTCCACAAATCATTCGCGATCGCGGCGTCTATTTGCGCCTGGTTTTTCTCTTTTGTTTGTTTGACTTCAAACGCAGCTTCTTCCATTTTATTGGTAATTACCCCAATAAACAAACTCATCATGATGTTACCGAGAATCAGAGTCAGCGAAACCATATACAACGTCGTCGCCCACTTTTTCGCCGTCGGGGTGGTGCAATACGCGGCGTCGGTGTCAGATGTGTACCCGTATTCATCGCAGCCATAATAGTTTACGTAGAGAAATCCCAACCAGTCCGACATCGTGCACACTGATATCACCGTTGACATCGCCGTGCCCAGCGTCCCAAAATGACGAGGATCGTTAGCTTTGAACAAAATGACCCCAAACACTGCGTAAATATACACCACGACGCTAAGCAAGATGAGAATCCACACGATGCTCATGATACCTTTAACGACCCCTTCGAGAATAATGCGCATATTCCGTACTAATCTCAACAGTCGCAAAAGACGAATGAGACGCAGATTGCGCAGTGCGCCCAATGACTTTCCACCATCCATGACGTATTCCAACAGCGACGTGAACGTCACTACAAAATCAAAGCAATTCACATAATCCTTAAAGTAGTAGTGCGGTTTAAACACCGCTAACTGTTCGACGCCACCTCGTTTAGCGGTAATTCCACTCGACATGATCTTCAGCACGACTTCAACGGAAAAGCACGCGTTCAAGATGTTGTAGCTCATGCTTTCAAAATTTGACGAGCTGTACTTGTTGGGCGCCGCCGCGACGGTACCGCTGACAATCGCAGAATAAAGGATGCATAGCGATATAAACGCATCGAACGGCCACGATTTCACCAGAACATAAATTCTCCACGTCACTGATTTACCTTTCCGACGTTTGCCAACTAGCGACTCGTATCCTTCAACCATTTTTTCTTCATCACGCTCAGCGCGAAGAGCCTTTCGTTGGAGACGCCGACGCATATCGTTAAACTCTCGTTCGATGAGCGTTGGTGAAGGCCAGAGGTCTGCTTGTTTTTCCTCTTCAAGCGCAGCTACGGTGGAAGCATCGAACGTAGGCTTTTTGTCGTCGTCGCTCGACACCAACTCGACCGAATCGACTCGGCCCAACTTCTTACCCGCATCCGCCTTACTCGCGCTCTCACTTTCACTGTCGCTCGACGACGAGCTCTCGCTTTCACTCGACGTCGAGCTTTCACTGACGTAATCATCCAACAATATCCCGAGCCCACAAAACTTTGCCCCGTCGTGATAACACCTCGTGAAAAACGACGCGTCCTCGTCTTTGTCGCGCCGGTGCTCCCGACGAGGCAGCGCGCCCTCCACGTCGTACTCATCTCTCGCACCCCCACGCCGTTTCCTCACCGATGTCTTCGCCTTCATCTCAGACGCGTTTCGTCGACGCGTCTCCTCCGCGTCGTCGTCCTCGCTCGAAGAACTCAAACTCGAACTCGAACTCGAACTCGACGACGAATCCTCCCCATCCGTCGTCTCCGTATCGCTCACGCGCGCCGGCGCGCGCCGCACGTCCGCCTCATCCCTCAACGACCGCCTCACGCCGTCATCCAACGCATCCCTCGCCCGCACGGGCGCCGCGTCGACGCCACGCATCGACGACAGCGCGCGCCCATCCATCCTCCTCTACAACACCCAAAAACGCACCCTCGACGACGACCGAAATCGCGCGTCTCGTCGTCGTCGCGATCGCGCGTCTCGTCGTCGCCGCCGTGCGAGTGCGCGTGCGCGCGTCGGTGCGTCGTCGTCGTCGCCGCCGCGTCCGTCGCCGCGCGCTGTGTCGCCGGCGACATCGTCGACGACGACGGTCGGCCAACACCTTGTATGACGCCACCAGGTGTATCACGTGCGCGACGTCGTCGTCGACGACGACGACGACCGCGCCGGTCGCCAGTCGCCGTCGCGGACGACGCGCGATGGCCCTGCGCGCGCGCGTCGGCGCGTCGCCGCCGTGTCGCGCGCGCGGTCGTCGCGCGTCGTCCGCGAGACGTCGTGCGCGCGTCGGTGTCGGTGTCGGTGTTTGTGATGATGATGATGATGATGATGCGCGCGCGGGGCGTCGCGCGCGCGCGTCGTCGTCGTCCATCGCGTTCGATGACGCGCACGCGTTCGTTGAGACGTTCGCCGCGAGCGGGCTCGCGGTGCGGTGCGAGCCGACGGCGCACGGGGGCGAGGCGGTGGTGGTGGCGACGTCGCGGAGCGCGCGAGCGCTCGTCGGCTCGAGCGACGAGTACGACGACGATGACGACGAGTACGGCGACGCGGATGTGCTGTCGGGCGCGGCGCCGTGGCGCGGGGCGAAGAGCTACGCGTGCGCGTACGGCGGTCATCAGTTTGGACAGTGGGCCGGGGCGTTAGGGGATGGTCGGTGCGTGACGCTCGGACGGGTTCGAGACGCGCGCGTGGACGTGCAGCTGAAGGGCGCCGGACGCACGCCGTTTTCGCGCAACGGCGACGGACGTGCGGTGTTACGGTCATCCATACGCGAGTACGTGGCGAGCGAGGCGATGTTTGCGCTCGGCGTGCCGACGACGCGCGCGTTGGCGTTGGTGGCGACCAATGCCGGCGTCGTGCGGTCGACGGCGTCCAACGCGAGTCGATTGGAGCCCGGAGCGGTGGTGACGCGCGTCGCCGAGACATTCGTACGGTTTGGATCGTTTCAGTTGCCATGGAGCCGACGCGACTTTGCGACGACGAGAAAGTTGGCGGATTTCGTCATGGACGCGTCGTACGGCGTGTTTAGCGCCGAAGAGCTCGCGTGTACGCGAGGGGTCGATTACGACGACGCGTACGGCGCCTTTGTCGCCGCCGTGGCGCGGCGCACGGCGATAACCGTGGCGCGGTGGCAGTCGATTGGGTTCACGCACGGCGTGCTCAATACCGATAACATGAGCGTCGCAGGGCTTACGATTGACTACGGGCCGTTTGGATTCATGGAGGCCTTTGACGTCGGGTACACGCCAAATCAAAGCGACTTATTCGGCGACCGCATGTATTCCTTTGCCAATCAACCGTCGGCGGTGCGATGGAATCTCGAGCGTTTTCTCGAATCGTGCGACCGGCTGGCGACGCGTAAGGATCGAGCGCGCGCGCTCGAGATTTTTGACGAAGCATTTAGCGCCGAAATCTACGCGACGTTCACCCGCAAATTTGGCGTGTGGATACGCGACGACGACGAGTACGAAATTGTGCGCTCGTTTCATCGCGTGCTCCAACGCGGGGCGTTTGATTTCACGCTATCGCACCGCTCGCTCGGTGCGTTCGCGTCGACGGTGCTCGCACGAGGTGAAAGCGCGACGGCGCCGGCGTTGGCCTTGGACATGTTTGCCAGCGTTCGACGCGCGCAAGACGGACGCGAAGACGAAGCGATGGATGACGCGCTGCGCCTTCAAATCGCCGATTTCGGCGCAATGTACGCCGAGATTCTTCTGCGCGAACGCGGTGATCCAGAGCTGATTCGTGCCGCTCAAGATTCCGCAAATCCGTTGTATGTGCCTCGAAATTACTTGCTTCAGCGAGTCATCGAAAGCGCCGAACGAGATGATTTCGAGCCGCTTCGCGCGTTGTGCGCGACACTCGAACATCCATACCGAGAACAGCCAGGCGCCGAACGCTTCGCGCAACCGGCGAGCGTGGAACAGCACGCACGCGTTGGGTGTCTGTCATGATCGTCGTAATCACGCGGTGCGTATGAGCAGTAGTTTTCGAGTAGTAAAGGATCGTCGAGCGCGAGCCATTTCGTGACGACGCGAGCGTTGACGAAACGGTCCCCACGGAACCGAGTCCCGCGTCTGATTCCGCCGACATCCTTCATCTCATGCATTCGCACCGCGCGAGTAGGATAGTGAATAGTTATAGTAGTGTAGTGTAGTATTTTTACAATTCGTACGCGCCGTGACGCGCAAAAAAATCCTCCTCTAGTGTCCTCTGTCGTGCTCGCCAAAGTTCAACCTATGCACGCCCACATTCTTAATCGACTCCAAATACTTCCCCACCGTCGCCTTACAATTCTCCAAGTGATTCACCCCCTCAACGCGATAGCATTCAATCACTCGATCGCGTAATATCTGTGCATGCGCGAGAACGCACGGCGTCAGTCGCGGTCGCGGTCGCGTCAGTCGCGCGAGGTTTGCGCGCGTCCGTCATCCATCCACCGATCGAACGCATCCTACGCGCGCGGCGACGCCCTCGCGTGCCGTTCGACGTCCCGGCATCACGCATCGCGCGTCATCGTCGTCATCGTCGTCGTCGTCGTCGTCGCACCTTGGCCCGTTCCACGCGCACCATCTGTTCGCGCGCATTCGTCTCTCGCGCCTCGATCAGCGCCAGCGGATCAGCGTACGGCGCGCTCGCATCGAACGCCTTCGGCAGCGTCGCGGGCCCCGATGGGAGCGTCGTCGACGCCCCGGCTTTCGTGCTCGTGTTTACCATCGTCGGCGCTCGTCGGCGATGTCGCGCTCGTCGGCGTGCGAGACAATGAGGTTTACCGGCAGCGCCGCGGCGGCATTCGCCGACGCCGACACGTCGGCGCACACTGCGCGCGCGCGCGACGCGAGGCGACGAGTGCGCACGCGACGTGCGTGGCGCGCCGCGCGTCGTCTCGCGCGGGCGCCGAGCGCGCGCGGGGGAGGCGCGCGCGAGCGAGGGGACCGATTTGAATTCGATTTCGATTCGACGCCATGGAGCGCACGAACCCGCTTTTCGAGCGCGACGACGACGCGCGGGCGCGCGTGGCGCGTGACGCGAGGTGCGATGGTGATGTGTACGCGATGCGGCGCGCGTGCGCGGGGGGTGAGATGATGTTTCGGCGTCGCGCGCGAGACGCGAGCGCGGAGGCGGACGCCTCCGCGGCGAAGAAACAGTTCGTGCGCGTCAACGACGATGATTGGGTGCTCGAGTACGGACGCGTGGAGGATGCTGGACGCGAGTTTGCGCCGCGCGAGCGCGTGGGATTGCGCGACGTGGCGCGCGTGGAGCGGTTCGGCGGCGGCGCGGTGATTCGGTTGTTGCTGCGCGACGGCGGCGTCGTCGAGCTCACGGCGAATGACGTCGATGAGAGCACGGTGTGGGAGCGCGGGCTCGCGTGTGCGCTGAGTGCGTGCGCGGCGGTGCGTGGGGATGGAGCCGGAGACGTGGCGGCGTTGCGCGCGGTCGGGGACGACGACGCGGAGAGCAATTTGGACGACTCGGACGACGACGGCGGCGGCGCGGCTCGGGTAACGACGACGACGATGTATGGCAGCGCCCATGCCGACCGCGTGGGTGCGCATGCGTTTGTGCCGGAATTAGTAGCACCTGAGCGAATGGCGCCGAATGATGGGCACGTGATGATTTCCGTTTCGCCAACGAACGCGCGCGACGGTGGAAACGCCGCCGCGAACAATTTAGGCGTGCCTAGCTTCCACGACGACGATGGGTTCGTGAACACATCGAAAAGTACCACGCGCAGACCACTGTTGCAACCGAATGACGTGGACAAATTAGCGTCGACGCTGGAGCATTCGGCGCGGCTGACGCGATGCGACATTTCAGACTTGGGTTCTGAGCGTTCGAGCGACAGGTCTGATTTCTCCGACGATGACGACGGTGGGAGCTCCTGGGGTGGTTCTAGCGCAGGCGATCCGATGGTAATCGAGGCGTTCAGTCGCTCGCGTCACGGGCGCGTGAAAGAGCTGCAGAAGTTGTTTGCTCGAGGCGTCGATCCGCGCGTGCGAGACGGCAACGGCTTGACGCTCTTGCACATCGCGTGTCAGAATAACCAACGACGTTCGGCAAAGTTGGTGTTGAAACAGACAGATTACAAACGTACGCCACCGAAATTGGAGATTATCAATTCGCAGACGAATAACGGGCACACGCCGTTGCATTTTTGTTTCGCATACGGATACGAAGCGCTCGGCGAGTATTTACTTTCGCTCGGGGCGTCGGATAGAATCACAAATATTCACGGATTATCCTGCTACGAGGGCTTGGAGCCAAATGAAACGCGTGAGACTTTGAATAATCCCGACATGAAGCAGCGCGCGCACGAGGCGCGAATGCAACGATGGATTGAATCTCAACGCCCGGGCGCGATGCCAGACGCCTTTCCGCGCGCTCCGGCGTCGACGCGCAGTGGTGGATCAGATCCTCGTCGAGGCTACAGTGAGCCTGGAGAGTACATTGCGCGAAGTCGCTCGGTGAGTGAGTACAGCGACGACCGCTCGCATGCTTCGTACGACTCGTTCGGCGTTCCGCGCGCCGCGTCGCACGGACATCCCGGCGCGTACGGGCCGCCGCCCCCGCAGCCATACGCCGCGATGCCCATGCCCTACGCCGTGCCATACGCCACACCGATGATGCCCATGCACCCAATGTACATGCAGTATCCAGGAATGCCGCCTCCAATGCATCACGGTGCGTATGATGATCGAGGCTACCGCTCACCACCTCGACGCCGTCGGGACTCGCGGGATCGACGATCACGAAGCCGTTCACGAGGAAGCGATTACGACGGTGGTCGGCGTCGAGACCGCGAGCGATCGCGCTCTCGCGACTACCGTGATCGTCGCTCGACGCGCGAGTACGACCGCGATCGAGATTACGACAGAGATTACGACAGACGTCGTCGCGACGAACGCGACTACGACGAACGCCGCTCGCGTTCGCGACGAAGCGACGAACGCCGTTCGCGTCGCTCTTCTCGAGCACGTTCGCTCGGCGACCCATCTGATGACGCGTCTTCGCTCGGAAGCGATGGTGGTCGTGATCGAGTAAGCTCGCGTCGCACGCCGTCGCGCCGCGAAGGCACGACGCCGAGCCGAAGCGCGCGAAGGAAACCAGCCAAGGTGGATGTGCTCGAAACCACCCCGGGAGGTGTCGATGCAGCGCGGCGAAAAGCTGGCGTGTTCAACGACGACTCCGACGTCGACGGCGATGGGCCGTGATTCGTCTTATATCATACATAGGCACAGTAGGTAGCACCATTTTAGCAGCGCGCGCGCGTGTAAGACATGTACCGTAAACAAACAAGCGACGGGCGTCAAATTCGTTTAATTTATTAAACGTCAACGGTGTTCTACTACGTTTTCTAACAAGAGACGCGAGTACGTTATCGGTCTAATTCGCCTAGGAAGATGACCCCATCCGCGCCCGCGCTGGCGAGAATCGGATTCTCCACGGGATGAAACGCCACGTCGTTCACCGCGCCCTTGTGTCCCGGCAACTTGTACGCCAACTTTCCTTTATCGACATCCCACACGTACACACACATATCCGCCGACCCTGCGGCGACGCGTGTGCCGTCTGAACTAAACGCGCACCGCAGCAATCCTTTTTCATAATTGTGCGCGTGTCCAACGAACGATTTCATCTCGCGTTCGCCTTCGACGTACGCGCGCGTATCCCACATCTTCAACGTATTATCCATAGCGTTACTCAACACATAGGCCCCACAAGGCGAAAGCGCCAATCCAGTGATCGTATCACTGTGCCCGCGCATCGTCAACACCGCCTCAGCATCCATGCGCGCGTCCCACATACGCACGACGTCATCCACGCCGCCAGAAAACACTCGACCGCCATCCTTGGACATCGCCACCGCCGTCGTCGGCACATCACACGCAAACGCCCTCGACGCCCTCTTGGCCACGCGCAAATCCCACAACATCACTCGCCCATCGTCGCTCGCGCTCGCGATGACATCCCCGGCGCCGCACGCGACGTCATTCGCGCACTTGCCTCGCGCGCCGACGTACGACTTGACCTGCGTCCCGACCGCGGCGTCGAACACGCGAATAACCCCATCCGCATCCGCGCTCACGACGTTTTCATCGTCTCGAGTAAACGTCACACGCGTGATCGCATTCTTCGCCCCGCGTAATTCCGCGTAGTTGTCACCAAACGACGACGAAGACGCCGCATCCGACGTCGACGCATCCGACGTCGCGCGCCACAATTCAATCACTTTATCCCCACCCGCGCTCGCCAGCACGTCGCCACCGTGCGAAAACGACACCGAATGCACGCTCGCTCGATGTCCCGTGAGTTTCATGATTGGCGCCGGAAGCGAAGACGTTCGCGACGGCGCACCGCGCGCGGTTTTTGTCTTGCGCAGGGCGATCGCGCCGCCGCCGATGACATCGTCATCCTTCTCGCCGCCGTCCGCGCCGCGCTTCGCGCGTTTCGCGGCTGGCGAGCGCACGGCGACGGCCGTGGATGGCGCGTCGGCGTCTGGCGTCGCGCTTCGACGCGTCGCGCGAGGCATGGCGATGGTGCGCGTCGGTGCGTCGGCGAATGGCGAATGTGAACGCCGCACTTGTCGACGTCTTTCGGCGTCGGCGTCGACGACGCGCGCGACGCGAACGCGACGACGCGATGGGGAAGCACAAAACAAAACGTGGCGCGGGCGATGGGCGACGCGACAAGGGCGAGACGGGCGACGGCGACGGCGACTCGGGCGCTTCGAAGGGACGAGGGAAAGGAAAACATCATCACCGCCGCGCCAAGGAGGACGAGCTCACGACGCTCATGACGCAACTCGACGCGTTGAGGCTGACGCGACACGCCGTAGATGCCGATGGGAACTGTTTCTTTCGCGCGTTGGCGGATCAAAAGTACGGCGATGAGCACAGGCACGCAGAGTTGAGGGAGAAGATTGTAGCGACGGTGCGCGAGCGCGAGGCGGAGTTCGCGCCGTTCGTCGAGGACGACGAGTCGTTTGATGATTACGTCGCGCGCATGGCGAGCGATGGTGAATGGGCAGGACATTTAGAAGTCATCGCGGCGACGAGCGTGCTGGGGTATGGGATTTGTATTCATCAGGCGGGGTCGCCGAGGTGGGTGGCGGGCGCGAACGAGGCGGACGACGACGCGAAATTGTTCCACGTATCGTATGAAGGGAGCGATCATTACAACAGTGTACGTGTGCGCGGTGGGCGTCTGGATAAACCTGGCGGTCCGCTGTCGTTGGCGGTGTTGCGGGACGCGGATTTGGCAGAGGTGGTGAAGCGCGTCGGTTGCGCCGATGTCGGCCGCATTCGGCGAACGTTGCGCGCGTGTAGAAATGACGTCGAGGCGTGCGTTCGCGTGATCGAGGACGAGTTAGAAGAGGAAGAAGAGGCGAGAAAGAAAGCAATCGCGGATGGCGTGGACGTCGATGCGTTCGACGATGGCGGGGGATGGGCTGAGGTGAAGACGAAGAAGAGCGGCGGCAAGAACAAGCCGCATCGGCGAAAGGGGTCCATCGAGCGCGACATGGAGGCGCTGGCGATTTGATTTTGTGTGTAGAAGCGTGTTGTGACAGCATTGACATCGAATGGTGCTATTAGCTATTTTGTCAATAATTACAAACGCCAATGTGTTGTTTCATTTAACTTGTCGTCGCGCTGCTTCTATGAGCAGCGCGGCGCCCATCTCGACATCTTTTGGCGTCGTATGCCGACCGACGGATAATCGCAGCGTACCGACGGCGTAGTCCATGGGCACGGCCATGGCTTCGAGCACGCTCGAAACGGTGGCTGCACCGCCCGCGGCGGCGGCGACGTCGCCCGTGTGACACGCCGCGCCGGCGGAAGCCGCCATGGCTCCGCTCAATTCCATCAACGAAATGGATGCCAACATACCCTTGATACCAATGTTTAACGTGTTGGGCAAACGCTTGGCGTCGTCTTTGGGGCTATTGATGCGTACGCCCGAGCCATCGGGACCACCGAGCGCGTCAACGAGGCGTTTCTGTAAATCATCCCGCATCGCCTTCAGATGCGCGGGACACGCGTCCATTTCACGTTCCACAATTTCACACGCCTTGCCCAAACCCACGATGTGAAGCACATTTTCTGTACCGGCGCGACGACCGCTTTCTTGCCCGCCTCCGTAAAACGGCTTGGCGCCGCCCAAATCGGTCCCTTCGCGAATGTACAACGCCGCCACGCCCTTTGGCGCGCCGATTTTATGCCCGACGATGGTCACCATATCGGCATTCAACGCGTCTACTTTGACTGGAATCTTCCCACAGCTCTGCGCTGAATCCGTGTGAATCAATATCCCACGTTTTTTAGCCTCGGCTGCAATCGCGGCGATGGGTTGAATCGCTCCCGTTTCGTTATTCGCTTGCATGACGGTCACCAAACACACGTTTTCATCCTCCATCGCTCGCGTGACGTCTTCAACGCGCACGACACCCTCGTCATCAACCCCCACGAGTTCATACGTCAATTCTCCAAACGCTGCTTTGGCCTTCAAGTGCTCTATCACCGCCGGATGCTCGATAGCCGTCGCGACAACTTTTGGCTTGGCGTCGCTGCTCGTCCCGCGTCGTTTCGCCCGCCATGCTCGAACCGCGCCATCGATCGCAAAATTATCGCTTTCGCTCCCACACGACGTAAACACCACCTCGTCATCTTTGCAGCCGAGCATGGCGGCGACGCGGCGTCGGGCGAGCGCGACGGCGTCGCGACACGGCGTCGCGAACGCGTGCCCGCTGCTCGGGTTGCCAAAGTGCTCAAACAAAAACGGCGCCATTTCCGCGGCGACTTCGGGCCATATCGGCGTCGTGGCGTTGTAATCCAAGTACACGCACCCGCGATCGAAGATTTCGCCGCGTAAAGGCTCGCCAATGCCTGGGTACGATGGGGTCTTTCTGAACAACTTCATCACCGCGCCGACGCCTGGCACCGCCGCCAGCGACGACGTCGACGACTTTGACCGACGAGTGCGACTCGAAGGAGCGTATGCGGGCAATGTTTTCGTTGACGCGGTGGCGACGACGCGCATGCTCTCGCCGTCGCGGTGTGCGGTTTTCTTTGAGGTGGCGCTTTGAAGTGATGCTTTTTTACAACAACGGACGTGACGAAACGTCGCGTCAAGGAATACGCTCTCCGATTTCGCCCGCGCCGTCCCAATCTTGACCGACGCGTTCGCTGGAGAATATGGGCAGCCGGTTGCGCATGTGCACGCGGTCGATGGCCCACGCCAAATCGGCGTCGAGCGGTGGGAGCTCGGCGTCAAAGTAGTCGATGGTTTGCTCGAGCTGTTCCATGGACGTGTGTCCGATGAGCGCTGTGGTGAGCATAGTGCGTTGACGCGCCCAACGAATGGCGAGTTCGGTGAGTGACATGCCGCTCGCCTTGGCTAAATCGTTATACGCCGCGGCGGCGCGAAGCGCGGGCGCCGAGCGGTAACGGTACAGGGTCTTGCCCCAAGAATAGTCGTCCATGCGACCGCGCGGATTTGCGAGCAAACGCTCCGCGAGCTCGCGATCATTCGCGTTATCCACCGCCGCGGGAATGTCCATGTACTTGCCAGTAAGCACCCCACCGGCTAAAATATTGTATCCCATCCAACCGACGTTTTCGTGCACCGGCGACGCCGCCTCGCTCACGCCGTTTTCTTCGGCGCGTCGATTGATGAGCGAAAAGTCACCCTGTAAATTGCACGGCTCCGGCGCCCCTACGGCTCGAGCGGCGTAACACATCGCCGTCAACCCATACGCATTGTCATTACACGACCCATAGCCACGAATCTTCCCTTGCGCGATCAATTTACCCATCGCTTCGCAAATGTCCTCAAACGACGTCGCGTTTTTATAATACGGCGCCCGCTCGGTATCGACGTGATACATCAACGACTGTCCCCAGTTCGACTGCGGCGTGTATCGCGCAGGCCAATGTAAATTGTACACATCCACGTAATCCGTCTTGAGACGCATCAACGACCCTTCTAAATCTCGAATGATGTTTTTCGGCGTCACGTTTGCGCCCCCAGTGATCTTTGTCGCCAAAACGCACTTGTCCCGCCTCGCCTTGTCTCGCTTCATCCATGCCCCTATGATTTCTTCCGTCCGCCCTTCGCGACGCGTACGGTCGCTCGGAATCGGGTACTGCTCCGCGGTGTCGATGAGACTGACGCCACGCTCGAGAATGGCGTAGTCCATAAACTTTTCGCACGTCGCGGCGTCGGGGCTGTTCGCGTCGGCGCCGCCCCACCGTTGAGTGCCTAATCCGAGTTCGCTGACGACGATATCGCCGTTACCGAGGCGTTTATGCTTCATGCCGTTGACGACGCGCACGGTGGTGTTCGTGGCGCCGCTCGAACCGTCGCCGCGCGCGCTGGCGGCGCGCAGAGGCGCCGCAGACGCGGTTGGTTTTTGTGCATTGAAGAGCTGCGCAAAGGCGTCGCCGACGCCTCCCACGGCGACGACGGCGACGGATCCGCGATGGACGGCGCGGCGCGAGACACCATCGGAGGCGCGGATGTGAAACGTCGATGCGCGACGATGCGTCGGCGCGGGTAAGGGGAACAGGCTTGCCATGACGAGCGGCGCGAGGCAAAGACTGAAGCGTCGGTCGCGCTTTGTTCTTTGTTCATAATCTTTCGTGCCGTTCACGCGTTTCGACCGAGTGATGAGAATATTAATGTTACAAAACTCGTTCTGTGTTTGTCGTAGATAATGTAGAAACGAGCGGCGCATGATGTGCGGTGCTGATGCGACGGCATTCATCGCGCGAAGGATCGAGAGCTCAACATGCGTTGTTCGTCAAACGACAATTTGACGACGTGTTCGAGGACACGTAAGAGCTGGAATACGACTAATGCTTGCCAAACGTGTGCGAGGGACATGTTTGCCCCGAACGCAGCTTTGATGACGCTGAGCAATCCGACAAAAATGGCGGTGTTGAACATTTGGACGCCACCTACAAAGCGAGCGCCGCCGAGGCCGATGACGCATCCATCCAACGCGTACGCGGTTGTGGCAAGGCCAACCGCCAGCGCGACGATGTGCTTGAGTGAGTTCGTCGCCGCGTACACTGCCGGATCGGGAGAGAGCATCTGGCTGCCGCACAAGCAGTACGCTGCGGCGCCGAGCGTGCATCCCATGAGTAGGGCGATATTGAACAGCGCCCTTCGCGTCATCGCCGCCGTTTCTGGATTCTTGTACGACTGTCGAGGAAGCAAGATGTTACCCACGGTAAACACCGGCTCACTGAGCAAACCGAGCAAGATATAGATGTCTAATAAGAGCTTGTTCGCAGCGGCTGATATCATGCCGAGCTGTGTGGCCCAAGTGGTGATGAGCGCGTACGTCGCCATGCGAGACGCGGCGTTAATCAACAACCATCTAAACTCGCTCACGATGTTCTCTTCGCGCAAACGTCGATAAATGGTTCGACTGGCGTCGATGAAACCCTTTGTGCCGTTAAAAATAGCTTCGAATGAAACGTATCCGCGTTTCATCGCGATGCGTCCGAGCAAAACAAATACAAACATTTGCCCGAGCGTGAGCGCGCCCCCGGCGGCTACAATCGCCCCGTTCCCAAACATTGGTTTAATCAGCGCCAGTTGCGCCACGATGGTGATGACACCCGTAATTAACCATCCAACCATAGGCGTCATAGCGTCTTTAGAGCCTAAAAATACCCCCTCCAACGCGTTCGCGGCGCCAAAGAAGGGTAATCCCACACAACGTAAAACCGTGTACGCCCTGAGTAATCCTTGCACTTCTTCGGGGACGAGCATGATTTGACAAATCGGCCCGTATAGCAGCTGCAAGCCAGTAGCGAGGGCGATGCCCGCGAGAAACGACGAAAACACGCTCGTGGATACCGTGGTGCGCATCTTACCATCGGATGCCACGTTTTCCTCAGCCGCCGCGCACGCCTTGCTCACCACGGTGGTCACGACGACGCTACACGCGAAACAAACCTCTTCGACTAAACCAAACAACGCCGATGCGGGCGCGAGCGCGGCAACTAACACCGTCCCTACGCGCGCGACGAGCAATGTCTCCAATAACGACACCACGGGCTCGTTGATGCTGTTTAATAACGCCGGCGCGCCGAGAAGGAGCAACGCGCTCGCGAGCGTCGCGTATTCAGCCCAACGCGCGTGCGGTAACGTATACGCCAACGCCTGCGACCCGAGTGGGTTTATGCTGCTACTACTACCATTACTACTACTGCTGCTCGCGCCATCGCCGTCAGGGCCATCGAGCGCGAGTACGACTGTCGAACTCCGCCGCCTCCGCCTCCGTCGAGCCGTCGGCGGACCCTCGCCGAAACCTCGCGCCGCCTCGACCGCCACGCGCGCCACCGCGCGCCGCACCGCGCACACCGCCACCGCGCGTGAGTGCGCGCGCACCGCGCGCGCGCCACAGCATCGCTCGCGCGCCCCGACGCCACACGACGCGCGCACCACCACCGCCGTCGCGCCCATCGTCAACTCAACCTTTACAACACCAACACGTACCAACGCCAACGGACACAACCACAACACACCAACGTGACAACACAGACGCACACCACGTTACCACGCACCAATTCCGCCACGTCCACCGCCGCGCCGACGCCCGCGCGCGCGCGAATGCCGCGTAGCCCGGCGTAGTTGGCGAAAAAGTGCACTCAAAAAAGCGCCCCGAGCTCACCGCGATGCGCGATCGAACTCGCGCCCGCGTTCGCGCGCATCTGCGCGTCAATATTTTTCCTCGCTGTGTGCATTTTATCTCGCCGTTCGGCGCGCGCGAACGGCGTCAAAGTCGCCATCATGTGACCGACACCCCACGAGGCCAAATCCTGAGCCCCACGGCACTGCGCGCCGCATGATGTCTTCGATGCACGCGCCGATGTTCGCCGCACGCGCGCGCGTGGGGTCGAATCGACGGGAATTATCGTCATCGCGCGCCTGTGCGCGACGCAGCGCGCGTTCGAGCGCGGTGCGACGCGTCGTAGCGGTGATCCCGCGCGGTGGGGATTGGGATGTGCACAAGTACGTTTGCGAATGACATCGCGTGGTGTAGCGCGTCGACGCGCGGTGGAGGCGCGCGCGTGGGGCGTGTACGCGTGCCGTGGGCGTGCGTGTGCGCGTTCGCGCGCGGTGGTGCGGCGAATAGAGCGCAGGGTGGCGCGTGGCGCGCGCGCGATCGCGACGTCGGGTGAAAACCTGAAGCGGTCGAGGGCGCCGGCGTTTCGGACGCGTTCGCTCTCGCGCGATCGACGGTGATGGCTGGTGGTGATGACGCGCGTATGGTGACTGACGGTGTGTGCGTGTGTGTCTGTCGCGTGGTTTCGTCGTAGGTTTGGTGGCACGTGCGTCGGGAGCGCCGAACGTATTTCCGGCGTGTGCGATTTGCTCATGAAGAATGACTCTCCGCTCACCATGGGTATCGTATCTGCGATGGGTGTCGCGAATAAGGGTGAACCGAAGGTTACGGATTGCTTGATTAATGCGACGAATATGGCTGCTGCGCGCGACGACGCGTACATGATTGAACTCGATAAGCTCGAGGATAAGCACGTGACGACGGCTAAGGCGTTGTTGACGGATAAGGCTGAGTACGACGCGTACATTGCGACATTCAACGAAGAGTTGAGTGACTTGAAGTCGATGTTTAAGGCGATTCGTATCGTTGGGTGCTCGACGGAGGCGTTTGCGGACTTTGTCGTCGGTCATGGCGAGCTCTGGACGGCGCGGTTGTGCGCGGCGACGATTCGTTGCAAGGGTGGAAAGGCGGTGTGGATTGACGCGCGCGATATTCTCGTCGTCACCGACGCCGAGGATGGTGGAGTGGATGTGAACTATCACTTAAGTAATGAAAACTTGGACAAGTGGTATGCGGCGAACATGCAAGAGGGCGCCATCGTCATGGTGACGGGTTTCATCGCTCGCACTCCTGAGGGCGTGCCGACGACGCTCAAGCGCAACGGCTCGGATTATTCAGCCACTATTTTCGGTGCGTTGACGCAAAGTCGTAACATCACTATCTGGACCGATGTCGATGGCGTGTATAGCGCTGATCCGCGTCGTGTCAAGGGTGCGAAGTGCTTGAGCTCGTTGTCGTACAACGAAGCGTGGGAGCTCTCGTACTTTGGCGCCAACGTCCTTCACCCGCGCACGACGTTGCCTGCGATGAAGTACAACATTCCGGTGACGATTCGCAACTACTTTAACCTCAGTGCTCCGGGTACGTCTATCGGTATGACGTGCACTTTGCCCGCGAGCGAAGGCAACAAAGTGGGTGGATTTGAGACGCGAGACATGAGCGGCGAGCTCGTCAAGGGCATCGCCACCATCGATGAAATCGCGTTGATCAACGTTGAAGGTACGGGTATGGTTGGTGTGCCCGGCACTGCGAGCAGCGTGTTCAACTGCGTCAAGGAAGCTGGATGCAACGTGGTGATGATTTCTCAAGCGTCGTCTGAGCACTCTATTTGCTTTGCCGTTCGCGCGCACGAAGCCCAACTCGCCGTGTCGGCGTTGAACAAGAGATTCGAAAAGGCTATCGCCGCTAGTCGCATCTCGCGCATCCACTGCATGGAAGACTGCTCTATTTTGGCCATCGTCGGTCAAAACATGTGCGCCACCCCTGGTGTGTCTGCTATGTTGTTTGAGGCGCTCGCGCAAAGCGCGGTGAATGTCATCGCCATTGCGCAAGGCGCGTCAGAGTACAACATCACCGTCGTTGTGAGCAAGAAGGATGTGAACAAGGCGCTTCAAGCGGTGCACGGGCGATTCTACCTTTCTAAGACCGCGATTAGCGTCGGTCTCGTCGGCCCTGGTCTCGTCGGTAAGACTCTTCTTCGCCAAATTAAGGAGCAACTTGCCAC
>Ga0181562_10000697_pt1 | contig 27462 bp, 7 predicted proteins | sample 011ome_26_FD_139344 | JGI IMG/M metagenome (GOLD analysis project Ga0181562, IMG submission 139344) | Coastal salt marsh microbial communities from the Groves Creek Marsh, Skidaway Island, Georgia - 011511BT metaG (megahit assembly) | ecosystem: Environmental > Aquatic > Marine > Intertidal zone...
GAATCGCGCCGTGTCCTCGCGCACGGCCGTGTACGTATACTATAGAGCTCAACCCTCTATATACATCATAGTGGTCGTCCTCGCGAACGCCCGTGTACGTATATTATAGCACACAACCCTCTATATACACCGCATTGATACCCGATACACGCGGGTGTCTGTTCGAAATCCACCCCAGTTCTCATACTCCACCCCATGAAATTCTCATTTATCACATACTCGAATTTCGGGACCTAAATCGCACGTATAGCATATGTGTTTACCACCATGAAATTCCCCATGCCAAGCCCCCCCTGTGACGCCGAACCAATCAATCCATGGGCCCCATGCGCGCGCCACATCATGGCGCCCGACGACGACTGCCCATCGTGCGGACACGCACACGCACCCGGTTCCACGTGCCATCAATGCGGACACTACCGGCGATGCAGCGAAAGCGTCGACCGCGCCAACGGCGCGTGCGGCACCACGATGGATGCGACGGGCAAGGAACCAATCGTCGAAGTCATCGATAAATTTTTGTGCATCGGCGCGTTCGAACACACGTCGAACATTGATGTGCTGATAAAATGCGGTATACGAACCGTGATGAATGTGCGTGCGAGAATGCGAGGCGATACGTGGGCGCGTGTGGGCGAGGGGAAGGGAGTTTTGTGGATTAGTATTGGTAGGGGGGGGTGACTTTTCGCGCGCGCGCGACGCGTGGAGCTTTGCTGGTGACGCGTCGTGGGTGTTTGTGGCGACGGGATCGTACTGACGGGGTGTGATGTGTTTTTATTTGTGTGTGTAGGCTGTTCCGGCGTGTACGCCGTGCTGTAGTTCGAGAGATATTACCGTGTTCACCGCGCCGAGCGACGCGAGCGACGCGAGCGCGTTGGATTTGAGCGCGACGGTGAGGATTTTAGATGAATTACACGTCAAAGCGGAACGCGCAGACGATGCGTTTCCATCGCGCGTGCTCGTGTATTGCATGACGGGTCATTCGCGCGCGCCTTCGGTGGCGGTGGCGTACTTGATGTATAGCGAACGCCGGCGCCTTCGGGACGCCGTCGTCGCGTTGGCTCGACGGTATCCGCGCGGTCACACGGCGGTGAAAATCAAACCGTGTGATTACCAGCATCTCGAAGCGTTTGAAAAGACGCTTTTTGGTGAGAATACAGTCTAAGCGACCATGCAATCGCACGCGCGCACGCATGCGTGGTTCCGTCGTCGATGTGTATGCATCAAACGCGTCGAGACGCCGCCCCAGGGGGGCGTCGCCCGCGAAGACGCGCTCACAAAGCGCACTTTCTAGAAATTCCCGTATTGGAGCTCGTCGCCGCACATTAGCGTCGATGACTCACGTATAGCCCACACTAATCACCCCACATCGCACAACTGCCTAGCGATTCATTGTAGATGACATAATTAGAATCCCGACGCCGCGCGCTCGACCGACGTTTGCCTCAGCCGCGCGGGTTTCCCTCGCGAGCTCAGCTCCATACCGTGACGCGGGGAACTTTTGCGTCGCCGCCGACAACGAACGCGGCATCCAAAGGGTTGTTCGCACGCACCGCTCGCACGCGCACATGCGCGGGCACGCGCTACGCCGCGCGGCGTCCCGGTTCGCGGCGACCCTGGAGGCGACGACGACGTCGTCCAGCGCCATTCGCGCCGTCTCCACGTCCACTGTCGCCGCACACGGCGGGGGGAAAACCAAAGCCACGGCGGAGAACTCGATAGAAATCACATTCATCGATCGCGATGGCGATAGGAAAACCGTGCGAGGGATTATTGGGGAAAGTTTGATGGAAACCGCGCACGCGAACGACGTCGAGCTCGAAGGCGCGTGCGAAGGTTCGCTCGCGTGTAGCACGTGTCACGTCGTGCTTCCCGAAGCCGTGTTCGCATCGCTCCCCGAAGCGTGTGATGATGAGAATGATATGTTAGATTTGGCGTATGGGTTGACGGAGACGTCGAGGTTGGGATGTCAAGTGAGCTGCGCGAAGGGGCCGCTGGATGGGTGCGAAGTCGTCATTCCTTCGGCGTCGAGAAACTTTGCGGTGGATGGGTTCAAGCCGAAACCGCACTAGTTGTGTAGTGGTAGTGATGTGTAGTGGTATCGCTGCCGCCAAGACGTGATGGGTCGTTAGATGGAAGAGTTAGTAGGCGAGAGGTTCGTAGCCGCCGCGGCTGGCGTCGTCGGGTGGATAGAAAATTGTCGACTTGAAATACTAGATACATAGAGACGTATTGTTTGCTACTATGCGAGTGTGTGCGTCGAATGACGACATTCACGTTGCCTATCGATTGTTCTACTACTATTCGCTACGCAGCGGGCGGGCATCGCGCGCGCCCTGCGACGGTGGCTAATCGAAAAAGTCTTCGACGTCGAATTCGGGATCGAGCAGCGCCGGGCCGAACCGCGACAAGTCCACGCCATCCATAATGAGATTCTCAAACGTTTCCTCGAGATCGGTATCGCCGATGAGCACGGCACCTTTCATTTTACCACGCAGCAACAGCACGCGAACGTACGTTGACGCGGAAGGATTGTCTTCATCCACGCGTTCGCGCTGGTACGTCGTGACGTCTTCGGCGGGCTCGCTGTCGAGCTTTTGCGCGTTGTACGCGCCGAGCAAGACCACTTTCAGGCCAAAGAATTGCGTGACGTGCGTGAAAAGTTCGAAATTAAACCCAAATGCGTCGGCGTCGCACACACCGGCGTGAACTTTCGCGGCGAATGCGCCAGTCTGCGCCGCGTGGCTCCACAAACGCATTTGAAACCAAGGTGCGTCGCTCGAGCGCGACCGCGCCTCCATCGAACACGCATCGCCGACGGCGTAGATGGAGTCCGCGTACGGCCCAACGGTGCGCATGCACTCGTCGACGAGAATGCCGCCGTCGATGGATGACCGCGGGGCGTCGCGAGCGTCGAGCCAATCACATCTGGGTTCGACGCCCGCCGCGGAGACGACGACATCCGCGAAGAGCGTCTCGCCGTTACTCAGCGTGATGACATTGCGCGCGCCGTCTTTGTGCGCGTCAGCGATGGTGGCATTTTTTATGATTGTCAACTTCATGCGATGCGTCGCCGCCGTCGCCGTGGCTTCACCGCCGCCGTCGCGGCAGCGAGCGCGGAAGCGAGACGTCCAATCCGGTCCCGCCGACGACCCCAACATTCTGCGCTTCGCATCGCGTCCATCTTCGTCGTCCTCGTCACCGGCGACGACGTTTGGGTATATCGTCCAATCTTCTGTCGCGCGGCGCGCCGCCTTCATCCTCCGCCGCGCGCGCAAAATCCGCCCAAAGAAATCCGCGGCGTCCGCGTCAAACATCGCGTCTCCCAACGCGTCGTGCTTCATCACCCACACCAATTCGCACGCCTCCATCGCGCGCGTCGACGCCACACCCACACCACACAACGCATCGACAATTTCAAGCGCAATCGCACCGTTCCCGACTAAAACCACCGTCGTCGCATTCGCACGCGTCACGCGACGCGCGAGCGCGTCCACGCTCTCGACGTCGCGCACCTCGAGCGCATCCACGCTCTCCGGCACCGCACGCCTCGGCCGCGCGCCCGTCGCGACGCACAACGCACCGTACCGCACGCACGCGCCCGTGTCGAGCGTCAGCTCGCGCCGCGCGGCGTCGTGTCCGACGACGGCGGCGCGGGCTCGCGCGCACCCGCGCGCCGAAAAACTCGCCAGCGACGACGCTCCCACCGCGAATCGCGCCGCCCGGCGCGTCAGACGCTCCGTAACTATCGCATCTTTCGCCATGTTCGTCGGATCAATCAACAGCATCGTCGTTGACGAGGATCGTTGTCGGTATCGATGACGTCCCTCCGCGCGAGGACCGACGTCGACGTCGGCGTCGGCGTCGGCGTCGGCGTACGCGCGCGCGAACGCACACCCACTCACGCCCGCACCGACGATGACGACATCGTAAAAACACGCGCCGTCCACGCACGCATCGATCGCCTCCGCGACGCCAGCGCCATCGCCGCGTCGACCGTCATCATCACGAACATCATCATGAACATCATCATCATCATCATCATCATCATCATCATTCGCGCACGGCGCGCACCACGCGTCCGCATCCGCCGCCGTCGTCACGCACACCACGCGCGCATCCGACGCCCCCACCCTCGCGCGACGACACCGCGCACACATACCCCACCGCACGCGCGCACGGCGTCAACGACGACGATGGATTGGCGTGACACCGAACGCACGCGCGAATGGAATCCGCGCCGCCGACGCACCGACGACGACGACTCGACGACCGTCGCGCGCGGGGAATCAACACCAACCCCCACCACCACGTCTCGCGTCGTCGGTCGCGTCGTCGATCGCGCACGGCGTCGCCGTCGCCGCTGGCCCGTCCAGTCGCGGTCTCGAGCGCGAAAAGAACGCGTTCGCGTGTGACGCGGGACAAGACCGACGCGACCGGGGACGACGCGCACGCGTCGATCCGCGAAAAACGCGAATGCAGGCAGGTGACATCAGAGGTTCGATGCCGTCGCACGCGTCCCGTTGAAGACGCGTCGTCGGCGTCGGTGGTGGGTACTCGTGGTGATTGATGGAATGATGATGCATGATGACGCGCGCGGATGGATGCATGCATGGTGACGACGACGCTCGAGCGCGAAAAGACATGCGCGAGATGATGACGCGCGTATGATTCGCACGCGTCCCGCGAGACGCGTCGTCGGCGTCGGCGTCGGCGGGGCGTCAGAAGGGTGACCGTTTTGTGTGTTGACTTTTTGTTGATGGATCGATGCGCGATCGAACGAACGATTGATTGCGTGATTGCGGATGGGGCGTCGTCGCGAGCGTCGCGTGTACGAATACGCGCGCATACCAGGCGTCTTGGTTCGAACCATAGCGCACCGCCGCGTCGACGCGCGCGACGATCGTCAGCCATCCATCGATGATGAATCAATCCACAGAGGGAACGCGAACCGTCGCACCGCGTCAAAAAAAGTGGATAAGATCGCATCGCCATCGATTCGTCGCTTCGCACGCGCCGTCACACCGCCGCGCACGCGCACGTTCCGCGCGAACGCGAACGAACGAACGCGTCGAGACCGCACGCACCGACGACGACGTGACGCGACGACGACGACGACGACGACGACGACGCACACGCGACGCGAGCGAGCGCTGTAAAAACTAACAACAACACCATCGTCAACACTCGTGATGCGCGCGACGACGTCCCTCGGCGCCGCCGTGCGCACCGCGCGATGCCGCGCGACGCCGCGCCATCGTCGTCGCGTCGCCGTCGCGCGCGACGCGTCGGCGGCGGCGACAAAGACGAAGAGAATATCCAACCCTGAGGCTGCCGACGCGGGACGCCGCGCGCCCGCCGAACCCGTCGAAGCGTCGCGCGCGCGCGTCAAACTTCCATTCGGTGACGATGGCGCGATCGATATCGTCGTCGTAAAGCTTCCCAGTGGTGATATGGATGTGACGTTTTCGCTCGTGGGGGCGGCGTGCGCGGCGAATGCGCAAGGTGCGGGGGTTGAGTTGCACTGGGCGACGACGGCGACGGAGGGCGACGTCGGCGCGTGGCGCGCTCCGGCGGCGACCATCGCGTGCGATGGCGTCACGCGCGAGTTTGGCGACGGCATCGCGAAGCGAAGTGTGTTTGATAAAGCTACGAATGCGTTGGTGATGCGCGTGCCGGCGAGCGAGGAGGATGTGGGGTCCATCGTCGGGATTTGCGTGAGTGGCGATTTTTGGGCGCACGCCACCGACGGCGACGTGCGCGCGACGATTAAACGCTTAAGTTTGGCTGGTGGCGCTGGCGGTGGCCTCGAAGCCCTGGCGCGTCGCGCCACTGATCTTGAGGGCGGATCGGTGAACTTGTTTACGCGATTTTGCGCGGTTGATGGCGCGCTGGATGACGCCGCGGCGCTCGGCGGCGCCGGCGCCGCCGTCGTGTACTCGTGGTTGCGTTTGAGCTCATTAAAACAGCTCCACTGGTACGCTGGGAATAACTACCAGGGCAAGGACATGGCGAGCATGCAAGAACGTCTCGCTGGTCGTATCGCACACAAGGCTGCGACGGCTGAAGACCCAACCGCGCGAGGATTAATGCGCGCGTCTCTAGCGTTTCTCCCGCGCGGCGGCGGCAACGGCGACGACATTCGCATGGGCATTTTAAACATCATGCGCCAACACGGCATCAAAGAAGGCCACCGACCGGGCATTGAAGACCCATTCATCGCACAGTGGCACCAAAAGCTGCACTCGAACACCACGCCCGATGATGTGAAAATTTGCGAAGCGTATTTGCACTTTTTGCACACTGGCAACTGGGATGACTTTTGGGAGCATTTGTGGACCAACGCGCGTCTGACGCGCGAAGATTTAGCCGGCATGAAGGCTGGATGGCGCTCCGATGGCATCACTGGTCCAGCGTATCACATGCCGCACATGATTGATTCATTCAAGCACTATTTGTGGATTTTAAAGACGACGCACGGTGGGGGAGACGTGGATAGCGCGATGAATTTCGCGCGCCACGGGTTGCCCGGGGACGTGGCGTGGGAGGTGGATGACATGTTACAAAATCGCGACGCGTGGTGGGTACCCGGGAAGATTGTCGAGATTCGTGAAAAGATGCTGCACGTGTGGCAAAATGATGCACCGAATCGCGATGTGGTGATGCTTGACGCGACGCTTGAAAAGTTTTTCCGAACCAAGGTGGAATCCGTGGACCACGCGGCGATGAGCGCGGATGATTTGCTCGGGTTGTTGGAGTTGTCGTTGAAGAATGCGACGCTGACGCAAGATTCACCAAAGCTTAGTATGGCGTTGAGCTACTTGCGCGCGGCGATGGGTGAGGCGAACGGTGCGCGATGGAGCGAGTCGTGGGCCAAGACGATGGACGCCGCGCTCGAATATTGCGCCCTCGCCATGGAGCACGACATGGACTTTTTGTGCTCTGCGACGCAATCCGCGGCGAACATCATCGCAGCCAAGAGCACGAAAACTGACCCAAAGTATTTGATTAACTTTGGTGAAGAAAACGTGCGTTCGCACGTGGTGTTTGTGGTGTCGCAATTGATTTCTTCGCTTCGGCCGACGGTGCGCGCCGCCGCCGGACGGTCGCCTTGGCTCATCGCCAGCGTCGGTGATGCCGCGCTCGAAACCTACGCGGGCGTGGCGAAGATTGAAACACTGGGCGAAATTCAAGGTGAAGACTTTTCATCCACACCAATGGTGTGCTTCACGGAAAAGCTCGGCGGCCTCGAGGACATTCCCGCGGGCGTTAAAGCCGTCGTCACCAAGTCGCCGGTGGATTTACTGAGCCACATCGCCATTCGCGCGCGCAACACCAACGTATTGCTCGCCAGCGTCGCCGACGACGCGCTGTGGGCGAATGTCGTCGCCATGAATGGCGAACACGTGCGATGCGCGATCGTGGACGAGGCGTTGGTGATTGAAAAGGCCAACGTCTCATCCGCGGCGACGACGTCGGCTATGGCTTCAGCTTCGGCTTCAGCTTCGGCTTCGACGACCAAGGTGTCCATCAAGCCGTACACGCCCTCAGAGTCGTGGGTCATCACCCCAGACGCGTATGTTGAGTCAATCGTCGGTGGTAAGAGCAAGAGCTTGGCTGAAATGGCCAAGGAACTCGCGGCATCTGGCGCCGCCGCCGGCGTCGATGTCCCGGGATCGTTTGCGCTTCCATTCGGCGCATTTGAACGCGCGCTCGCCGAAGACACCGAAACTCGCGCGCAACTCGATGCCGCCGTGCGCGCGATTGATTCGTCAACCACCGCGAGTGAACGCCGCGACGCTTTGGCGCACGCGCGCGAGATTATCGCCACGCAACTCGTGTGTCCGAGCGGATTAGAGGCGCCGTTGACGCGCGCGGCGAAGACGCTCAACGCCGACGCCGACATGGAGCGCGTCTGGGATGCCGTCTGCGGCGTCTGGGCATCCAAGTGGACCGAACGCGCGTGGCTATCGCGTAAGGCGTGCGGAATTCCTGACGCCGACCTCAACGTTGCGGTTTTACTCATGGAGCTCGTCGACGCGGAGTACGCGTTTGTGCTGCACACGGCAAATCCAGTGACGGGCGACGCGGATGAAGTCTTTGGCGAACTGTGCGTCGGTCTCGGCGAGACGTTGGTTGGAAACGATCCGGGGTGTGCGTTAGGATTCACAGTGAGCAAGTCTACGGGCGAGATTACGATTCGATCGGTGCCGAGTAAGCTCCAAGGACATTTCGCGCCGGCGGGCGGGACGATTATCGCTCGAAGCGACTCCAACGGGGAAGATTTGGAAGATTTCGCCGGCGCTGGATTATACGATAGCATCACCGCGGAAGCGACGGAAGTGCGTGTGATTGATTACGCGTCGTCGGCGCTCGTGTGGGATGCGGCGAAGCGCGACGGATTGATTACGCGCATCGCCGAGGCTGCCAAGGCGATTGAGTCGTACCGAGGCGCGCCACAGGACATCGAAGGCGCCGTCGTCGGCGACCGCATCGTGTTGTTGCAAACTCGCGCGCAAATTTGTTAGGCTATAGTTAGTTACTGTTGTTACCCGCTGCTAGTATGTTTCTGTGCTACCTACCTACCTACCTAGTGTGTCGCCTATTGTTCTTCTACGATGTCGATGTTACACAACGCTTTCGCCAAGCGAATGATATCGTCAGCGACGCGCCTCGTATTTGCCTCGTGCTTGAACGTGAGAGATTTCAGCGCACTCACGGCTGCAAATATGATACGCCTATTATGTGCCGCGATGGTGTCTTCGCTATCGTCGTCGTGGTCCTGGAGCGACGTCGCGCGGCTTCGAATGACGTTGGAGAGAATTTCAACCGCCCCGGCGTCTCCAGCCACCGTTTGATTCTCCGTGCTCGCGTTATACGCCACGTTGCGCAGTGCCCCGATAGATTCCACGCAATGTTGCTCGCGCACGAGCGCGCACAGCGAAGGAATGATGCCTAACCGTCTACATGCGTCTCTATTCGCCCCGCTTGCGCACGCAAGCTCTCGAACCGCCGAAGCCGCCTCGACTCGATGCTCAGCGTCGAGCGTCGAGTTCGCCAGACGCTCGCCGAGTGCCGTCATCATTTCAATGGATGCTTCGCGCTTCCGCGACGGTCGAAGCTCACGTTGCGCGAGCGTCCTTTGGCTGAGCGTCCCGTGTCTCCACGTGTCGGCCACGTGTAATTCCAAATCCGTCAATTTTGCACCCGCGTCTCGAAGCGCCGAAACGGCTTCGGCGTCGCCCAATCGCAACGCCCACGCGGCGCCGGTACGTTTCCATCGATCCCACGCCTCGAGCCCGCCCTGGCGCGTCTTTAACGGCGCGCACGCGGTGATGGCGACGCGAATGGTCGCAATGTCCCCGCTTCGCACGGCTAAATGCAGAATAGTTTGCTTGTCGGCGTCTTTAACGCCAGCACATCCCACGGGCGCGCGGCGGATGAGTTCTTCAAGCATATCCACGTTGCCTCGTGCGGCGGCGATGTGCGTTGCGAGCGTGTTCGCACGTGATGGCACAGAGACGTCAGCGCCGGCGTCGAGCAACGCGCGGACTACTGAAATCGCCCGCGGCGACGGGCTAGCCGCCGCCGCTCGGAGGCATTCGGCGTCTGGCGCGACGCCCGAACGTAACAGTGCGCACACGACGCCGACGACGCCTCGCCCGCACGCGGCGCGCATGCACCGCGCGTCAGCGTCGAAATCATCCATGTCGCTCGTCGATGAAGACGGCGACAAACATTTGTTGTCGTCGTCGTCGACCGCGACGCCATTCGCGATGAGGTAGTCGGCGTAATCGCGAAGCACGGGCCTGGCAAATATTTCGCATGGCGCGAATGGACCGTCGATGACGCCAAACGTGCACGCGGCGGGTTCGTCGTCATTTGGGAGTAACGCCGCAGCTTCGCCATCCGTCAAGCCAATCGTCGATGAAGACAATGTCGACGAATTCGGCGCTAAGCGCAAGGATTTCTCAGCCACCAACGCGCGCGAGACCACAAGCACGTTCAACGACGTCCCGCCGATCGCATCGAACGCGTCCAACGCACCGACGCCGCGCTCGTCCCTCAATCCCAACGCCTCCATCCAAATCCGCGCCAGAGCGCGCTCGACGCCGTTCCTGGGCGCTTCGTAACGTGGGCGGTACACCGACGTCACGCCTTCGAGCAATCGCTCACGAAGCGTCATTCGACACGTTTTCCCACTCGATGTCATCGGCCAAGACGCGAAATCGACAAACACATACCGAAGAGGTACGGCGTGCGTCGGCATGCGATGTCTCGCCCATCGTTCAAGCGCTCGCGCGTACACGCCGTCATCGAACGCGTCGTCGTCTCGTCGTAATTGCACGTGCGCCGTCAACGCCGAGAACTGCGCGTCATCGCCGTTGACGTCGTAAAATACCACCGCATTCGCCACGAGCGCGTCGCACGCGCGCAGAACGACTTCGATTTCATCCAGCTCCACGCGGTAGCCGCGAATTTTCACCTGTCTGTCCCGCCGGCCGAGCACGTACAATTCCCCGCTTTCATCCACGTACCCGTCGTCTCCGGTGAAATACACGCGTCCTCGATCGGTATTTACGAATGCTTCCGCCGTACGAGCGACGTCGCCGACGTATCCCGCGGAAACGCACGCGCCGCCGATGACAATTTCGCCAGCGACGCCCGCGTCGTCGATAAACGTCGCGCCGCATTCGTCTTCGTCTTCGTCTTTGTCTTTTCGTTTGGCAATGTACACGCACGCGAACCCATCGATCGCATACGCCTTCCCCGCACGCCTCGCATCATCACCTACGCGCATTCTCGCGTACGTTTGCACCACCGTCGTCTCTGTCGCGCCGTACGCGTTGTACAATTCCACCGCCGGCGCCCACGTCTCGAGCGTCCGCGTCGACATCTTCTCCCCAGCCAACGTCACACATCGCAACGTCGGCACCTCGCTCGGCGCGCAACGCAACAAAGAAAACACCGTCGGCGTACAGCACACGTGCGTCGCCCCACTCGCGCGCACGACGCGTGCAAAATCGCTCTGAATCATCGCTCGGGACGACGCCGCGCACGTCGCTCCAGCCAAAACCGCCGCGCACGCGTCGCCCATATACAAATCAAACGTCGCGTTCGACGCAAGCACGACCACTGAATCGCTCTTTATACGCTCGACGGCTATTTTATTCCTCGCATACGCCATGACGGCGTCGTGCGTCGCCGGGACAGGCTTTGGAGCTCCGCCCGTCGTGCCGCTCGTAAACGCCAAATACCACGTCGCGTTCGGCTCCACCTCCTCCTCCTCCTCGTTCGCATTCATACTCTCCCCATCATCGTCGAACGCATCCATAACAATTATCCCTACCTCGTCGTCATCGATGCCGAGCCGTGCCTTGATGTCCCGCGCGTTGTCCGCCGTCGCGCAGACGACGTCTTTCGCCTTTGCGGCGTCGAGCGCGGCTCGACACCGCGCGGGCGGCCACGCCTCCGTATCCACCGTACACACCGTGCGCCGCGCGCGTGCGGCGGCGAGCAACGTAATGAGCGCGTCGGCGCCGTCGCGGGCGGTGGAGACGACGACGGTGCGATGCCGCGGGGTGGAGCAGAGCGCGCGAGAGGCGCGCGAGACGGCGGCGTCGAGCGCGCGCGCGTCGAGCGCGAAAGTCACGGCGCCGGTGGCGTCGACGACGACGAGCGCGGGCGCGTGAGGGTGCGTGAGCGCGCGCATGCGTAGGGCGTCGGCGGCGGTACGCGGTGGCGGCGCCGGCGACGGCGCCATGGCGCGCGCGGTTGTGAGGCGACGAGGCGGCGTCGGCGGTCAAATGTGTGTATTAAAATATAAATGCTGACCGACGTCTCTTGGTGAAGAGAGCTACTAGGATATATATCTATCATGGGAACGCATTCGATTGATACGCACGGTGTCGGCGTGTCAATCGCGTTCGGCGTTCGTGGAACGCTTATTTCTTTCCAAACCACGACGCGCGCGCGGGCGCGGGCGCGGCGGCTTCGGCTTCGGCTTCGGCGGCTTCGGCTTTAATCGCCTTGGTTCGCACCGCTCGCGCGGCATCGACGTCGATATCCGATTCCTTTAAGTGCTGTTCGAGCGCGAGTTTGGACTCGTACAACTCGCGCATCTGTTCGTCTTCGTTTACGGATAATAGCGGCAACGCGTTCAACGCGTCTTCAACCTTGTCGTCATTCGTCAACGACGCGTGAAACATGTCAAATTGCTTACTAATCGTAACCTTGGTGCTCGCAAACGACGACGCCTTGGCGCCGCGTAACGCTTGGCGCTTATACGCCTTGGCGCTGCCTATACCACCGGCAGTTTCGGGGATGACAAACGCGTCGGCGTTGGAAATCTCGACAGAATCGTAGCGCTGTCGCGCCATTTCCCGAGCGACGCCTTCGGCGCCGAGTCGAGCGCCGACGTCGCGAATATTCGTCAACGTGTTCAAAAACGCACGCTTCTGCCCGGGCTCAGCCACGGTGGCGAGCCATTCGTACACGAGTTCCCTGTTCGCTTCTTGCACCGTTTGATGCACCGCGTCCGTTTGTTGTGAGTACGCGGCGACGAGCGCCGGGTCAAACATTTCATTGTACATTTCTTCGATGAGCCCGCACGCGAGACGCAACACGTCGGGCGGAAGCACGCGTAACGTGTACTCAATCGTCTCCGCCGTGGCTGGTTCAAACACCACTCGCCCGCGCTCGATGGCTTGCGCGATTTCCTCCGTGTCCTCAGCCCGAGCTTCGAGCCACATCAAGCGGAAGTTTGGCCCGCGCAACGCCTTGAACTTAAACAAGCGACGGAACAATCGCAGGTAGCGAATGCGAGCGAAACGAATGTACCGCACAAATCTCGCGCTTCTCGCACCCGTGACGTTGGATGAAATGTCCACAATCAACAGCAAGAACTGCAAGAAGATGACTAAAAAGTCAATGCAGTTGAACGTGTCGCGCATGTACGCGCCTTCGCCCAAGATGAACCCCATGGCGATGATTTTCACCACCGCTTCAAAGGTAAACACGGCGTTGATGGCGAGATTAAACGCGGTGACTCGAGCGTAGGCGTCGGAGACGTAGGCATCTTCGTACGTGACGTTTTCGGCGATGAGCACGCCGAGGGATAGAAACACCGCGACGGTGACGCACCTGTCGAATAATGGGTGTCGTATGGCGCGCCAGCACCAGTATCGAAACGGAGAATCGGACCGGAAGACGAAGAGCGACGTGCCCTGCGGACCGCTCTCATGCGTGCCAATCTTTTCAGGCTTGTACATGTCTGTTTGAGTTCTGTACTTGATCAAGAACATGAGTTTCTTCATCCAAGGGAAGAATTCAAGAATGACAACAAAGGTTTGGACAAGCGTCACGGCGACGAGACCAATCATAATGACGCTCGTGGCGACAGACGTGGACGTGTCGCCCATGATGCCGAGTTGAAAGTAAAACCCAGCGATGAGGGTGATTGTGTTCATGGCCGTACCCGCGAGTTCAGACACGTTGAGGTTTGTACTGACGTATGGGTTACGTGTGCACGCCACCGTGATCGCGGTGAAGATGACAATCGCGGCAAAGGATTGAAGCAAGATGGCCTCCGGGAAGAGCACCTTGACGCCAGTGATGGATAACTTTTTGAACAAATCCACGCAAATCCAGAGATAAAACGCTGGTCGCACTGACGAGTACGTCATACCGTATCGCGCTTCAAACTTTTCGATGAGCACGGCGCGGTCACGTTCGATCTTTGACGCAGTCGTGGCGAGCACGTGCACTCGCGCGCGCGTTTTAGACGTCGAGCGGTGCGCGTACAGCCACGACGCGACCAAAATAATCAATCCAATCGGATACAACACCAGTGCGCTCAAGGCGAGAGGCTTCATCTCCAAATGCCGGCCGACGTTGCATTCAACCTCTGGCGCCGCGATCAATCGCACGGATTCACCGTTGTTCTTGCACTCGAAGAACTCAGTCACCGTGCGCGAAAGCAACATGTACCCCCACCACATGGCGATGATGAACGAAGGCACCGCCTTGTCGATGTTCTCCTTGATGATGCGCATGTTTGCTCGACGCTGGTTTTCAATGTCGTCGAGGTGTTCCTTTGTCAACTCGTATTCGGCTTGCTTTTTGCTCTTCTTCTTGTGCATTTTAAGCTCGATGTGTCGATCCGCCTTGTGCATCGCCTCGACGCTCTCCTTGTACACGCGTTGACGCAAACCTTCGTTTGTCGTGAGGCCGTACATGTGTCGCTCGAGCATGTCGAAATCGTCGCCTTTACCGCGCAGTTCTGGACGGTCGAATGGAAGGCCGTCGCGCGATATGGCGAGTTCGGTCCACTTGTCGGCGTCAATGTCAAACTCTTTAAGCTTTCGTCGACGTTCAATCAACCGACGCTTTTTAATCCCGAGCACGGCTTGCATCGCCACGTCTCTCCAGCATCGAATGACCACCGCGCAGGCGATGATGAATAACCAACCGAACGGGGCAAACATGGTGACTTGGAAACGCGTGAAATAATCAAACTCAGTCACGCACTCCAAACCGAGAATTTGCAAGTCGGCGTACGAAAGCGACGACACTTGCATCCATCGCGCCAAGACTTTTGGCCAAGGCACTTCGAAATATTGCATCCCAGCCGTGACTTGGAAGAAAGACAACATGATCGTCAACGCAGGAATAACTGGATGATGCGAGAGCTCGAACAAGACGTAGAGCGCCACAGAATAGCCAAGAATGATAAAGAAGATGCGCACGATGGGTTCTTGGTCGCACGTTTCGCAAAACGACGCGTATCTGTAATGATCCTTGGCACAGGTAGTACACGCATCAGCTACGTACGCCGGGGTGGTATCTGATGAGAATCGGGGCCCAGCGCACGTCAACGCCCGTACTTCATCTTCGCTGAACTTCTCAACGCACGACACCCCAGGGAAGCACGAAAGGTTTCTCGCTCCGTTGGTTGGATCTTGCCAGTATCCTGCGTAAGGAAGAGGCATGTGTAATCCATACTCGGTACACTTTTGTCGATCGAGCGAGCATGGTCTACATGAACCATCACTCAATCGAACGAACCCAATGTCGCATTTGCAATCGGATTCATCATCGCTTCCAGATGTCGAACGCTTGTTCACCGGACACGGCGTACACGCTTGCGCGCCGGCGTAATCGCTGTACGTATCCGCGGGACACGGTATGCACACCGTAGAGCCTAAGAAAGACGTGTAACTACCCGCTGGACATGAGCCGCAGTTTTGTTGATCTGGGACATTTGCCGAGTTGAAGGTGCCGAGAGGGCACAAATCACACGTTTCACCGTGGTCTCTATTCACGCGTTCTCCACCGCGACACTTGACGTGCACCGTCATGGTGACATCTTCTCCGCGAGCGGGCGGAGACACGCTCGTATCTTGAGCGTACCACTTGAACGTAACCTCGCCATAAATGAATTCACGAGGATTGAACATCAGCAGCGCGGGACCATTGGCAGAGTCACCAATGATGTCGCCCACGGCGAGAACGTTGGCGCTCAAGCCAGCGATGGTGGCTTCAGAGTAAGAATACGTCACCAAATTCGTACCGTTGTACGTGGTAACCGCGGGTACGACGTACGGGTGTAATGTACCAGCATATCCAGCAGCGCCGCGCGCGGGGTCGCTGGATGCGATACTGGGGAGCTCACTCAACACGTATTGAATGGTGCCAAATTGTTGTTGGTCGACGTCGTATGCTAAAAGCGCCACAGCCGCGACTTCATCGTGATACACATTCGCCTTGCCCGTGTTGTCATACGCAGACCCGCACGAAATCATCACATTCTCGCGGTTTACGACATCGTCAAACTTGTTCAAATCGTCAATGAATGGTGCGTACGCGTAAAATTCCAAGTCCCGGCGTTGCGGGTTGTCAAGATACGCTTGAATCCGTGCTCGCACAATTTGGTACCCTTGTAAGACTTGCAAGTCTTCAGCCTTGCCTTTGAAGTCCACCAACTCGTCCACCGAAGACTTGAGCGTGGAGTTCGGCCCACACGCACCTTGCGGTGGTTGGTTGACCGCGTCAATGGTCACCGTGACGGTGACGATTTCAGAGGTAGACCCGTGAGAGTCCGAAGCCTGGTACTGGAAAGTATCCGTGCCGTTGTAATACGGATATGGTTCGTATGCAAATCCCTTACTATACGGATTCGCTGCGACTCCAGTCTGTGAGACGGTACCGAGCGTTGGCACGACAGCCGTGCTTATGATGCTGTGTACGAGCTGAAGTGGTGTTTCACTGTCCGTGGTGTCGAAATCGGCTGCAATGCCAGTCGATTCAGTCGTCGAGAACGCCATGTCCGCAGCGACTGGTGGCGTGTTCGTTTCTGATGTGAGACGTAGCCATATCCAAGCTTTGGCGACGTTTGAGACTTTCCCAGACAAATCAATAGCGACGTATGAAAAGTACGTCAAGTTGAAACCAGGATGCTCCTCTCGCGACAACGTGGAGAAATCAAAGTTTGCCCCGTAGTCTTGCGTCATCAATTCTTGCACGCGATTCGAGAGATCAGTGTTGGCGTTTGCGGTGTACGTAAACACTGGTTTTTCGGTGTAACGTTTACCGCCTACAGTCACTTCATCTTGAAGCGTGATACCACCGACGTTCATTGTGGGTTCGGTGACAATCTGGTAGCGGTAGATATCATTCAACTTAGCCGTATCCGTGGAGTCTTCATCGGTTGCGTCGAAAGAAAATGTCTCCGGACTACCTTCCCAAACATCAATGTAAATGTCGTTCGCAACTGGTGCGGTGTCACCGTTGCCGAGTCTGATTTCAACAGTCGCGTACTTCGACCGCAGCGGACGCGGTTCTGGACCGACGACTCCGTCTGTTGTGTAGTACACGAAGCGATCGTTGCCGTAATTTTCAGCGTTTGGAGTGTAACTAAACACACCAGTGTCCTTGTCGTACACGAGCTCACCCTTGGTGGTGTTGCACGAAATTACATATTCGAGTGCGTCGTTATCTGGGTCGTTGCCAATCAAGTTGGCGTTGACCAAGCCGGCGACGCGCGGATCTGGAATGTAGAAAATCAGCGATTCCGACGTCGGCGCGTCGTTCACGGGTTGGAAGATCGCCCGTTGCACGGCGCATCCTTCTTCATTTTCTGGGCCATAGTCATAACAGCACATTTTGATGTAGCGATCGGTGTCCGTCATCGCCGGACCGCTGTTCTGAAGGTAGATGCTTTGCATAGCCTTGAGATACGCCGTCCAAGATGCTCCATCCGCACTACTTAATGTAACGCTACGTTGTTCGTCACCAAACGCCGCTACAATGTCTGTAAAGTTCGCCGGCATTGTGGTATTGTACTGAACGTACTGCTCCACGATAGCTGTCGAGTTGTAAGACAACGTGTCGCCGTCTTGAAAGACGCCGTCGACATCCGAAATGGTGACAACACAACGTTTCCAGTACTGATTATCGACGTCAACCACAGACCAAGGCGCTCCAATTGGAATACTTTCCTTTTCCGTGTAAATGGTTGGCAAATCGACAAATATTTGAGGGGCGTCGTTTACGCCTTCTGTGTCCATGGCCATCACGGGACCCGTGGCCACCGCGCCAAACGAATCCGTTATCGTAACTTCGTAGAAACGAGTGGCCCCCGTGGGATCGAGACTGATATCAGAGAAAGCAATACTATTGATCGTGCTCATGAATTCCGCACTCGTCGCCGGCGTAGTCGTCTGCAACAATTTACGGCCATCGCGCCCGAGCAACTTTCTTCTTCCGCTGAGCAACGCGCTGGTATCAGACGGATCGGCGTAGTAACCCAAACTCTTAAAGTACATCGTACCTGCGCCGTCATATCTTCCCCAGAGTTTATCGGTGATGAGCACGCAGCCATCGGTAGATGTGAAGTTCTTCGTAGTGTCAACACACGTCAGGTTGTACGAGTCGGTGTCTGGCGAAGCTCCCGCGAGAACTTTAATTTCCACGGCAGCCACGTCAGTGTCAAACGTATTCGTTTCAGCGGTGTTGATTTGAAATTGATCGGCAAACAAACCCAATGCGTCGGACTTTTCAACAAACAATCCGGCGTTGTCGGGATTTTCAACGATGAGACCGCTGCTGGCCACACCGAGACAATGTATCCCCTCCTCGTTCGTCTCGCCTTGAACGCCGCCGTCGATCCGAGCGAGCGGGAAGTCAGTTTTGTCGACGACGGACCACGCGCCGCTTGAGTACCTCAAGCGTTGGATCGCCTCAAGATCGGTGTAAGCTACTGCGTCGGGCAACGTCGTGAAGTTCGTCATGACTGCAGGAAAGTTGCCCGACGTAAGGCTCGAAAGAGACGTTCCGCCGCACGTAATAGTGACGTCCCAACAGCTTGAATACAATTCAAAACTCTGCGGTTTGGTTGGCAAATTACCGTGCTCGACCACTGTGTTGGTGAACACACAAGTGGGGATGTCGTAGAATGTCATCACCCCACATCCATCGGTACAGTCACATATTTGAATGGGATAGCATTCGTCGTCGAGAGCTTCGTAGACGTCATCCGCTGAGCTCATCGACGCGCACACGTAAGCGGTGCGCGACGCCGTAATGTTTGTGTACGACAACGCGGACACCATCACGGGCTGAGCAAGATTCCAATTGTTTGGTGTAAACGTCAAAGATGTTGCGCCAAGTGTGAGATGTTTGTAAGCATCGCCGAGAGCGGTCAACATTGAGGTGTTGTAAGCCATTTCACCAAAAGTCACCACGACGTCAGCCAAAGGCGCGCTCTTCAACGAAAATCCAAGCGACGACAACTGCGTAGTAACACTGTTCGGGCATGGCTCGTCAATAAGCACCGTGCCCTTCGCGGCGTTACCGAGGTCCAATCCCGGCACGTCATATTCCACGACTTCCACAGGTAAGGCGCTTCCTCCGAGGTTTGGACTCAACGCCAAGTAATCGGGATCATCCGTCGTGTACTTGACGTCGTGCCAAATTTGAACGACTTGATTGGGGACGTGCACGTTGTAATTGCGCGGGAATCGCACGCGGAACGTCGTTGATCCTGAGAACCCTGCAGGGAGTGTGATCTCGCGAGGGGAAATTATCGCGTACCGTTCATACTGCGAATCGATAAACGGTCGAATGGTCACCGTCTTACACAACGCTGTGGTTGGCGTCATGGTGTACACGCCAGTTTCGAGCTCTTCGCCCACCTGCCATGGAGCCAGAGGGGAGGTACCGGCAGCTGCATCGGGTGGAAGAACGAGCGAAATAGTGTTCGTGACGTCGCGAATGTACCAACCGGCAGCATTCGCGTCTTCGAGAACGGTGAGCGTCGGTGGCGAGCTCTCGATGGCGTTGTACACCTCATCGAGTGACGTCGCATCGGCATTCATGTCCAAAGTAACATCACCACAAGCCGTGTCGTCGCCTACAAGAGTGACGATGCACGTCACAGGAGTTTGACAATCTTCCGCAGAGAAAGTCCAGACCGGCCCTTCACCGCCACAATCAAAGCTCGCGCTCGCGTGCTCCCAAGCGCCATTGACATCCTTGAGCGTCGTCAACGCCACTTTTACGTCGTATGCCGGCTGCGATGTCAACCACATGTCGAATTGATAAGTATTTCCTGGAACGCCAGAAATCGATTTCTTGCTGAACATTAATCCAGCCGTTTGTGCGTCTGAAATATACACTGGAATATCAGGTACCGCGAGCGCGCCACACGAAGTACTCGAATCAACTGTTACGGTGATTGGAACGTAGCGATCCAAAGCCGCAACGCACGAGTACACCGGAGTAATCGTCACACGCTGTGCCAAATTATAGTTTGTTTCATTGAATGTCAGCACCGCACCGTTCGGTGCAGACAATAGGGTAAGATCTGAACTCGTAAGCGTAACTTGAACAGTATCCCCTCGCGTCGCTGCGGTCAAGTACACGTCGGCGTATACAGTTGTGTCTTCGGCGACGGTGTAGTTCAATAAAGCAACGACGGAGTTCGCCGCGCACGAAATAGAGCGCTCGGTGGGTTGGTTATCTGGATCGTACACCACAATTCCACACTCGTCATTGTCGTCAATTGTTACCCCACGAACTGGCCCCGTCAACTCATTGTATCGCTCGTCAAGACTTGTGACGGTAAACTTTATCGGAGCCGAGTGCTCATCTTCGACGTATTTATCATCCACTGCTTTCACTGCAACTTCTTGAGCGACATTCCAATCAGCAGGAGTAAATGTCAACGTCACGGTTGTCGTGAAGATATTCAGATTGATTGCCTGCACCGCAAATGAAATTTGACTCTCATCGGCAATATTTTGTACAGCCATTCGCACGGTGACGTCAGCCGTCGGTACTTGCGTCAGCTTGACTTGGACGGTGCTCGTGTATCCTCCCTCTTGCACAAGGAGTGGATCACGAATCATGTCTATGCCAACCGTGCGCACCCAGCGACTCTGCGCTTGAGGTTCGTAGTTGCCGAACGTGTCAAACGGCACGACCCAAATGTCGTAATCGATGCCTTCAGACAAGCCCGTAATATTCAAAAACACTTGACCTTTGCCACCAGCAGATGCACCAGGCGAGGGTGTTGATGATCCGAGGTAGAGCAAGACACCTCGCGTCACAGGTCCAACACCATTGGAACCAGTTCCAGCGGCAACTTCTTGAGGCGTTGGCTCCTCGCTCCCGCGAGGCAGCACGATCCAGCTGACATTTGAGTGCTCATCCACAGCGAGAGTAAAGTCAACCGTTGTACTCGTAACATACTCTGTCTGAAGCCACACCACAGTGGGCGGATGTTGGTCGATAATGACACGCTGCGTGGGACAATCGTCACTGCCATCGGCATTGACTTGGCTTGAATACGTCGAAGACGTGTGATCGACGAGATCCTTGAGTGTAACAGTAAACAACAAACAATTGTTCACGTCCGCCAATACGTTATCATCATCTGTGGTGTTCGAAATCATATACGGGCCGGCTCTCCAACGCATCGCGTTTCCAATTTGAACAATATCAGTCGCGTTGAGCGTCACGTCACCGAGCACAACGGTTGGTGTGAACACAGGCTCGGTAGCGTTGATATCCAAATACAGGGCATCACCGATACCAGCTGACGGATCAAAGGCGCCATTCGTCCATGCGTAGATGTACGTTGCCGCCGGTGCTTCCAAATCCAACCGAACCTTTAATGGGAAGTCCGGATCTGTCGTGAGAATTGTGTTCCAAACTACGTCGCCGTTGGTGCCGTCGTCATACGTAAAGCTCCAAGGTACGGGATCAATATCCGTCGTTCCCCAAGCGTTTGTGATACACTCCGTAATCAAGAAATAACTGTAGGCTGTAGACTGGACAATGTTTCCTCCATTTATGTCCACGATACTCCATGAACTTACCGGCTTGCTGGTAAACGCACCCATGGTCACCGCCTTGAGAAAGACGTCGCTCGCAAACGTGATTTCCATCTTCAGACAGTCGTTTTCGTTACCGAGTTCAAGATGATTCGGACGATCGCTGTAAAACAGTACTTCAAGCGGTGTGGTTCGATCGACGGAGTAGATGACCGGATCTGTGTCGAATCCAACGAGCGCTGTAGACGTCGCCGAGTTGCACGCGAGATCAGAGCACGTTATGCTGAAACCGATTGGTCCAGGCACGATGCCGCTCGTCTCAGTGATGTTCACCTCGGCGACGCGTTCTTCGCCAGTACCAGAAACAGTAGCCGGCAGACCACCAATCGTGACCGTACACGAGCCAGACTTTAACTCTTCAATCGCATCAATGAACAGACGAGCCGTGCACCGTCTTGCGCACAATTTGCTGTCGCTGTCCATGCTTAGCATTTGTAGAGTCTCATACACGGGAGGCGTTCGATCGATTATCACACGCGTACCACCGAGAACGGCTTCGTCGTTGGAATTCAACGATTTGAGTTCGATGTAGCTCGAGTTGACAGAGTCGAGATAGGCAGCGCCAGAACCAGTCATTCCCGCGAATTCAAATTGCGTCTCGCCTTCTGCAGTTGTGGAAGAAACCGTAATCGAACAATTGTACGATGAATCTGAAACTCTCGCGAGCGTACACGCTTCACCCGCCACGGTTTTTGTCGTTGGGTCGATAACTGATGCGTTCATAGCCACATCTACAGTCACGACATCACCAACTTTAGCGTAGTGCGTGTCGCATAAGTTGTTGCTTTCTTGACTAATCGTCACCGCGTCGGGTTGGAGGTAATCGAAACAAACATCCGCAGTCGGGTCATCCGCATCCGTAATCTCGAGCGGATTTCCGGCACAATCTAAGATCGAGCAAGCAAACGGAATTGTCACACCTCTCGTGCAGTTTGGCCACAGATTGAGTGGGTACTTGTCTGGATTGATGGCGTTTAGCAACGTTTGCTCCTCAGTCGTAGCGATTCGAGAAGCAATCACAGCATTCGAGCTCGTTGTCGATGGAAATTTGAATGTCAAGGCTGTATCCGTCGAAGTCGCGGTATCAACTGTCACGTTGACGCCTGCGATCGTACACGCCACAGACTTTGGTTTTGCAGAGAACGTCAGCGCCAAAGTCAACGCTTGAGCCTCCTTGATGACATTTTCACCGTTGTCAGCCGTCATTGCAGCGCTGATCAAGCACGTAGTATCGCGTTGAAGCGTTGCGGCGAGGCATGGAGATCCTGCAGTAAACTGACCAGGAGTCAATGGGGTCACGACGTCGGCACCAGTCTTGTCTTGCATGCAGCACGCAGAGCCGGTGATGATCCCATCAGCGAATGGCAAAGTGTCATCCACCGTGAACTGTACGATCCAGTCCACGGAGAGCTCTCGTGCAATTAAAGCTTTGGCGTTGTACGTCGTCCAGAAACCAGGCGCCGGACGACCCGTCACCGGACTCAAGGCGTGATCTTGACAGTCTTGCGCCAAGCACAAATTCTCGTCACTGAAAATCTGCTTACAAGTATCAAGACAGCAGTCACCGCCATCCCAGCAACCGTCGCGATTGTTATATCGCGTGTCGGCATCGCAGACACCATCGCGGACACCCGCCGTCCCCAGGCAAGGGACATCGTCGAGCACGGGCCATGTTTGCGGTGCGACGGCGACAATGTTTGCCGGCGGCACCGTGTACTCTCGGCCTTCACTATCTGTAAACTTCACGGTTGGCTTCGATACGAGATCGCGAGTCGACGTGCTCACCATGAACTTTGCCGTAGATCCTTTACCGAGCGTCGGGTTGCACATACACACGTCACTAGTGTAGTCGTCGCATGTGTCGCCGTCAACGGCGGTACCGCCCGGGATTACTTTTGCAACTGTGAGATCAGCATCCGTGTTATAGACGACAACCGCGACGTCGTTACAACGACCACACGTGTCTCGGCACATTAATCCATTAGCCGCACCACACACGCCACCGCGGGTCCACCACCAATCTTGCGCCGTCATCAAATGGTGCTCATAGATGGAGCTCGCCACTTGATCATGTAACTCGAGCGATTTGCGCAAGCTTGAAATCGTCGACGACGCGATGGTCGACGTCGAAATGGTGGCGTTACAACCACGAAGCGATGAAAAGCTACCCTGTGGTGAAGTAACTAAAAAGTTACTGAACGTCTGGACGACTTCACCGGTGAAATCAATCTGCGGGTCTACGCTTCGCGACGTCACGGCTTGGTAAGCGTACACCAAGGTGCACGAATACGAGTTCCAATCGGCGCAGTCGCTCTTCACGCCGGTATTCCCTGCTTTATCATTGAAGCCAGTCGCGTTCCAAGCAAGACTACCGACTGTAGTAGATGAGGTTACGGTGTATTCCGTCGTCCAGACAATCGAAAACAGCGCATCTGTGGAGAACGGGAACCGTCTGCGAGCGACACCAGAGACGGTGAGCGGCGTAGCTGTCGTTGGAGAGCCGTCGACGGTGAACGTCGGTGCGTCCACCATCTCGCTTCCTTCGAAATATAACGTCACCTTGTCGCCAACAGTGGCCATTTTCGAATCATACGGGTTATCACTGACGAAATCAATGAGCTGGAGCACGGGTGGCGTGCCGTCGATGAGACACGCGGTGCTCGTCGCGCCAAAGTATCTCGTCACCGTCGTCGTACCCACATTACCACTGGAATCCGTGAGTGGACAAATGCTGATGGATACTTCGCCATCACACGCATCCGTTGGGATTGTCGCAGTTGCTGTCCAGGTACGACCATCGCTAGACGTCGGCGTCGCGGCGACGCCGCTAATGTACACGCACGCCGCCCCCGGAGACTGCACGACTTCGTCTGAAACAAACGTCACCGTAACACTGTCACCTGGTTTGACAACTTGCGCTGCACATGACGCGGACGTCAATTGCGGGGGCATCGTATCAACCGTACAATTTGGATTCGTCGAGGTCGCGACGGTGGTGTCGGCGGACGCGTAGTTGGAGTACAGCGTCGTATCCACATTCCCGACGTCATCCTCAGCGTTCGTCACGATCCAAGGCATGATCGTGCCGCCCATCCAACCCGAGGGTGTCGTCACCGTTGCCTTCCAAGTCGTATGGAACCCACTCAGTGCATCAGTCGAAGAAACAACATTCGCGACGCTCACCTTGGCGCCAAACGCGTAAAACGTCGGTCGCGAAGACGCTTCGTCAAACACGGCGGTGATTATCGTCGTGTCACCAATAGAAAGAACGCATAAAGCTGGGACATCAACCGTTGTCGTTCTTGGTGGCGTGTTATCGATGATGATCGGCAAAACATCACCCCCGCGGTAACCCGCGGTGGTCGTTGCGTCGATATCCGCCAACGCGTTGCCCGCGGTGTCTCTAATGTTGGACGTCTTTAGTCGCAACTCGTCATTAATCGTCGAATCTTCTGGCAACAACAACGCAGCTGATCCCGCGCACGTCATCATCCATGTCGATGAACTTTGAGACGTTGGATCAGAAGGTGACATGACGCATCCGGTCGGGAAATCGTTATAGACGTTTCCAGTAGTCCAGTACTGCAACGTCGGCTCCAAAATTTCACCGTCGGCTTCAATGTAAATCGTCGCCGTACAACCCGGGCCGAAAGTTTTGTTCGTCGCACTGTTTGCGCACGACGTGACGCCGCGAATGGTGATTATACCATTGCTCGTCACGGATGGTGGCGCCGCAAAGCAGTAATCGCTGTTCCATCGCACGCCTTGGACTTTGTTCTCCGCCAAGTCGACGGCGTTGACAAACTCTCGCAAGCTGCATCCCAAATCCGCCAACGCCGTGAGCTCCTTGGCGTTGAATTCGCGGCAGCTTGTCCAGGTGGTGATGTATTCCGCGTCATCGCCTTCGTCGGGAGGAAGAATATGCGGCGTGACGCTGCAGTACCCGTGCATGGAGCACGTACCGTAGCAATTCACTTCGGCACCCTCCACGGTCCACTTGCGAACGACGACTTCGTGACTAAACGTCACCACCGTACGCAAGGTGTTACCACTTGAAATGAGCGTCAAGCCGTTGCTTTGCGTCGCGATTGGTGTAGGACTGGTGACTAAATCGCATCCAGCCGAGTTTGCGACGAGAGCGTACGAAATAGACGCAATCGTTGGCGGATTGAGCCAGTACGGTCCAGTGCCAGTGAGCGTAATCGCCGTTCCGTCGGTGAAGTACGGCGCCGCAGATCGTTCATAGTACACCACCGTGTATGCGATCGCGCCTTGATTTTGCGGAACGAGCTTGGAACCATCGATACGAATCGTAGCCGTGAGCGTGCTGGGGATATCTGGAAACTCGCGTGAAAACTGATTACCATCCCAAGATTCAGCCGCCGCCGGGAGCGTCGCGATCTTGTTCGAAAATCCAAGACTATTCGTCGCGAACAACGCGTCGTCGCCCGCGGCGTAGGCTGAGAGCGCTTGGTTTAAGAACTGACGCGCGGACGTCAACGACGCGTATTCAATCGCAATGTTTGATGCGTCGACGGTGACACCGCCAATGGTGACACTTCGCACGTCAATCGGCTTGTTCCCCGTGAGCTCGATGTAAATGGTTGAATAGCGCCCGACGTAGTCTCTCTTTTGACCCGTGGAACTCTCACCCCATGACTTCGCGGTGACAGCGAGTGTCACGGCGTTATCGCGCAAGCATCCGCCTTTGACGTTCAAAGAGCCAGTGCTCGGAGTGCCGACGGCGCAGCAGTGCCCAGCGTCGGCGCAGCAGGTGCCGCGCGACTTGCACGTGGGATTACATTCGCACCCACTCGGAGCGGTGCCGCCGCATCGACCCGCGCATGAGTCCGTCGCTCGCGCGGTGTAGCTGACGAGATCAGAACTCGTCTGCGTCAACGCGGACGGCATGAGCACGGGATGACCTTGCATCTTCACGGTGATTGCGCCAGAAGCGAAGGTGGCCAAGTTCGCAAAGTCCGACGTCTGCACGTAAATGACGTGCTTCGTCGCGGCGCCGCGACGACTGTCACAGAAACCGCAAGAAAAGTCGCACATGTTTGCAAACGCGCACGTTGGGCACAAGTAATTCGCGCAAGTCGCACTCGTCGCAACTTCGAGGCAAAAACCATCGAGTACTAAATCGTCACACTTGCTCGTCCACGCCGCGTCTTCGGTGTACGGCAGACTGCTGATACTAATGGAGTTCAAAATAATGTCCTTCACAGCCATTGGTGTCGACGAAGACGCGGTTATTCGCAAGAAATCACCGTGTTCCATGGGGGTGCTATCCACGGCAGCCACGCACGCGCGTTTATCGACGGAACTGTCCAAGCAGTGCACGCCGACTGGAACAACTGAGTCTACAGTCGCCGTGAGCGGGGCGTTGTGCAAGGCGAGCCAACCCGGATATTCAGCCGGGTACGTCGGTGCAAAGCTTCTGCACGTCCTGGGATTGGTTATACTCTTACCCACCTTATCGACGCCGACAAAGGTGACGCAGATGACTTCGAGAATGCACGTGAAACTCGAGAGCTCTGCAGACGTTATCGCCGAAGTAGTGTGCGAACCCGTGAGCCCGCCCGCCGCGAGCGTTATCGTCCCCGTCCTCAAGGAAGCAATTGTGCAACCAGCCCCAGACGTAGACAGCGTGTACGTTAATGAATCCAGCGGTTCTGAAGCGGTGATCGCGACATTTGCAGCGCGAGTATTATCAGCTAAAAGAACCTTGTACTGGTTGGCGGATTCCACAAGCTCCACTGCCACGAGCGATGGCGACGTAAAATCGGCAATCACTTGGGAGATGGTACTATTCACGACGCATGTTGAGAGCTCTAAGCGCGTGATACAGTTTGACGATGGGTCGGCAGTACACGGAATCTTTGCCATGGCTATGAGATTCCAAGGGATCGCGCTGCCATCGACGAAACCAGAAGAAGTAGAGCTCACCGCACGCGACATGGTAATGACTGAACCGGTAACGTCCGCCTCCACCCCTACGCCTGCAATCGCCGAGTTTACAATAGTGATCGACGGCGACTCAGAATTGACTGGATCGCGAATCGTA
>Ga0181562_10000700_pt1 | contig 27332 bp, 24 predicted proteins | sample 011ome_26_FD_139344 | JGI IMG/M metagenome (GOLD analysis project Ga0181562, IMG submission 139344) | Coastal salt marsh microbial communities from the Groves Creek Marsh, Skidaway Island, Georgia - 011511BT metaG (megahit assembly) | ecosystem: Environmental > Aquatic > Marine > Intertidal...
GGATGCTGTTGCTGAACATCGGCGACTAGACTTCGAGCATAGTTAACCGACATCGGTGTCTCAGAGAGATCTTTTCCTGGGTACTGCAGAATAACATTCACTGCTGTGGTCTTAGCATCTCGAGCAATTAAAAAATTACTCAGCAATGGTTCTTGAATTGCGATAGTGAGTCGATTATCCAACTGGTCAGGTGATAAACGTTGTTCTTGTTTAATTAAATCAGCCACAACTAGCTCATCATCATGAGCAGTGGTATGTTGATAATTAGTGATTGAATCGACACGCGTAGAAAATGGAATCTTCCACGCTTCTTGGGTGATCTTATGTACAACTTGCGCCATCTCGAGATCGAATTGTCGTTCATCGCGGGCTCGAATAACAATTAATATGTTGTCGCTTTTAGTATAGGTTTTCTGGAAGTTTTCAAAGGCAACCAAATCTGGATTTTCACCCGAAAAAAACACGCGATAATCAGTAGCAAAATCCAATGCTTTTATATGACTGGATATCATTGCCGTCATGATCAGACTAATGATCACCACCCACCATCGATGCGTAATGACCCATTGGCAAGAACTCATCGCGAACTTTTCCGTTGATAACTGTGTGAGATCTCTCATTAATTCAATTCATCCACATTAGAAAGTCGCTTGCAATGTAAAACTCACTACCCCAGGCAAAATTAACCCCCCATTGAAATGCAAGTTGTTGATAAAATTATATTTCAGCCCGTGGTAGATATACGGGGCAAAACCAATGCCCGTGATTGTGTCAAAGTCATGATAGATACCATCACGACCACACTCATCAAATGTATCATTAAAAAATTCACCCACATAGGCATACACACCGACCACTTTAGTTTTTGGATTCAGTTGCTGCCAATCTCGGCCAACCCCCAACAACAAACAACGATTATCACTACTATTTCTTAAAGTACCCACGATAAACTTATCAGTAAAATTCAAATAATCAGAACGCCGTGTGTATGTAATAAACTCATTATTAAAATACTGATTGTGTTTTCCTGTCGGATAAAAATGATAAGTAAATGAAGCCGCAATAATAGAATGCTGAGACTCATCATTAGCATATGAGACAAAAATAAAAGCAAAACATAACAACACACACCACAACAAACTGATTTTTCTCATTGGCAAGACTCATGACGTATTGTGTAGTTGTAACTACAAGAATAAATACTTAGACATCCCAACCAAGACCACAGTCTAAACCAAATATCGTCATAATCATATTGCGATCATCACAATATCGTCATAACACATAGTTTAGAATGATAAAAAACGTAATTTAATAATGCTATGAGCTAATGCATATAATTTTACTAATCTCACCCACAGTGAACATTCATATCAGTCCTGTCATTCATGCTGCAATATTTATTGTTTTGTGAAATTAAAGCAAATGACAATTCAAATCTAATACAGTTGCACACGACCTGAAACAGAGATTTCTATTTCACTCTTACCTGCGCTGAACTCAGGCAGAAGATTAGAAGAAAGAGCTTTTGAATGCATTCTACCTTGCTGATAGGTAGCGATTGGTCGATTGTGATTATGTCCAATATCCAGATCAAGCACGCGATAATTATTTTCATCCATGGTACGCATCACTATATTGACCTTGTTTTTGAATGCTATTAATGCCGCTTCGATGAGTGCATTCTCAGCAGCTAAACGCGCTTTCTTTGAGGGTGAAAACTGCATGTGTTTAACAGCTAATTTCATTTGTAATTGTGTCCAATGAGTTTTGTCAGCTTTTGAATATATTCACTCTCTAAACGTAATTGCTGAGTAGTTTGCCAAGCAACAATGCGCTTTCCCTTGGCCGCACTCGGTCTAGATTCTTTTTCACCATAAACAGGACGTGTTGAATAAGAGTAGGTTTGATGATGTATAGCTGAATTTTTCTTCACTTGCTCTAACGCCCAATGCATATCTTGATTGACTCGCTGAGCAGCGATAACAGAATCTTTATCCTCATGTTCAATAGATAACCAAACCGTCATCTGATCATTATCAATCTGCCTTACCGCAGTGGCATGTAACTAGATAATATTAAATAAAGGCTCATCATCGCCGGACCATGCGTGGGAAGCAAACAAAATAAATATCAATAACAAGACTATTTTCATATATTATTCTCTAAAGTAGCGGTATAAATGGAAGACTATGTTTACTGTTTAGTACACATTGGCAGAGTTTTGTTCCACCTAACCATAATTATTTATATCGAAACTATATAGAATGCATCACGCTTTGAACCACTAAAAACGTTAATATGAGTATTTACCACATACCCTTTTGATCTTTAGAAACCTATCACTATGCTTGATATATTAACTTCAGCACAACTGACTGGTTTTATTTTAGCATCGATAGTCATCATCCTTGCTCCTGGTCCAGATTGCCTATTTCTTATCAATCAATCGCTACAAAAAGGTCGCTATCATGCATTGCTCAGTGCATGGGGTTTATCCTTGGGAAATTTATTTCATACCATATTAGCTGCGACTGGTTTATCAACGATGATATTTGCTTCACCGGTCATATTTAATGTCATACGTATACTAGGAATAGGCTATCTGTTGTTCTTGGCTTATCGCACCATTTTTGTAACAGGAATCAAAAAAAACAATCTAGCCAATAAATACTTCCATCAACAGCCATTACTTAATCATCGATACGCTGCATTCTTACAAGGCTTGGCTATGAATATGGTCAATATTAAAGTAGCGATATTCTTCGTTGCTTACTTGCCGCAATTTGTCGTGCTCAGTGAACCACATAGCACTGCAGCGATTGGCATGCAGATATTTTTTCTCGGTTTAATATTCACATTTTTTGTTGTTATAATTTTTTCTGCGATTGGCTTATTAGCCGGCAGTCTCATTCACATCATACACTTTGATATTCAACAATCCCTATTTCTCAGATGGTGTTTTGGCAGTGTTTATATTCTGATTGCACTCAAACTTCTGCTATGAACAAGTTAGTCGTGCTGTGCACAAAAAGACAATAATTAAACTAACAAATTCAGTCTATGGAAAAGCTCAGCAAAATAGATGTTTACTCAACCTTTTCAAATAATGATTGATAGTGTTTAAAGCATTTGAATTCAAGGAAATTACCACTAGGATCTTGAATGAAGAAAGTCTGTTGCTCACCCATTTCTCCTTCAAAACGCGTATAGGGTGAAATATAAAATCTAATATCATATTGCTGACAACGTTCAACCAATTGATCCCAAGCCAAGCAAGGCAGAACACATCCAAAATGACGAGCTGGCACCGCATGCTGATCGACCTCATTAACAGCCACTTGGGTAATTTGATCTTCAACAACATGAGCTGAAAGTTGATGACCAAAAAAGTTAAAGTCTATCCAGCGCTCTGCTTCGCGACCAATTTCACACTGCAAAAAAGTGCCATAAAAATAACGTGTCGAAGCAATATCTTTTACAGGAAATGCTAGATGAAAAGGGATTTGAACAGATTCTAGAGACATTATGCACTCAACACTTTTTTTTCTTAGCCACCTGATCACGCAAATATACCGGCAGTGCATCCTCAGGTGCTAACAACTGTTGAGTGTGATAATACTGTTCGCCCAACTGCGCGGTAACACTAGCACGTGGTAATGCTTGCGCATCAATACATGATGTATCCAACTGGGTCAGTGCTTGCAAAGCAACTCGATCACATGCCCATCCGGTGCCGCAGCCATAGGCTATCGCTTGTGGAAAAAACTCAATCTCTGTAGCCGGCTGCACGTATTCTTGATTGATACGCTTAACACCTGTTTGAGTGCTTTGATAAATAGCCCAATAGATTTCGTTCATACGAGCATCAATACTAGCGAGGACATATTGTTCATTTTCCACGGGGGCCTGATAGGCAAGATTTGCAAGAGTAGAAACAGAGGCAACCGGGAGATCATGGGCTAGCGCAATTCCTTGAGTAATCCCTGCAGCAATTCTAACCCCCGTGAAAGCACCCGGCCCACAACCAAAAGCTATCACATCAAGTTGCTGCAGACTCACTTGCATTTCTGCCAGCACGCTTTCACACATAGGCAGTATTAACTCATTATGCTGCCGGGGAGCGACTTGATATTTTTCTGCGATCTCACCGTTAACCATTACCGCCGCTGAACAGGCTTCCGTGGCTGCTTCAATTGCCAATAGCTTCATAATTTTTAATCGTCTCTAAAAAATCGACGGCTTCATCCTCATGTTGTGTGATTGTCATGGCTGGCAAACTTTTGATAAAGGCTTTACCGTAGGCTTTACTAGTAATTCTAGGATCCATAATAGCGACAACGCCATAGTCTTGCTCACCACGAATCAAACGCCCAACCCCCTGTTTTAAATTTAATATAGCCTGTGGCACTTGATACACCATAAATGGATTCTCACCCGCCTCTTGTATAACTTGAGAACGTGCTTGCACTAATGGATCAGCTGGTGACAAAAACGGCAATTTATCAATGATGACACACCGCAACTGTTGTCCACGCACATCAACTCCTTCCCAAAAACTTTGAGTGCCTAGCAATACACAACGATCAGTTTTTTGAAATTGGGTAAGTAATTCACGCTTTGGCCTATCACCTTGTACCAAAATTTCAAAAGCACACTCTTTGAGTATTTCTGCTGCACGATAAAGTGCTTTGTAACTAGTGAATAACATAAAGGCATTACCCTCACTGGCATTCAACAAAGGTAAGGAACGAGCCACTACTTGATCTGTGTAACTGACATCATTTGGCTGAACACTCAAATACGGCAGGTATAACCGTGCTTGCTGTGGATAATCAAAAGGACTATCACACATTACACACTCAGCATCTTGCAAGCCTAATTGCTCAGTAAAATGAGAAAAACTTTGATTAGCCGTCAACGTAGCAGAAGTATAAACCCATGCACATTGATATTCTTGTATTAGACGTTGAAAAGGCGAGGCCACATCCAATGGCTGACTACCTAACTTAAAATGACGCTTGCCTAACTCTACCCACTGGATAGTATGGCTGTTTGCCTGATTGAAGTCATCCAATAACCCATTGATTTCTACACAACGCTTGTAGCATTGAGCCAAACCTGGCGAATCATTAGCTACTGCTATTAATTGATCCTCTAGATCTAAACTGCTACGTACTAATAGCTCAAGCGCATTACGTATAGTTTTATCATCACTGAGCTGCGCCCATAAAATTCGCGCTTCTCGTGTCTTTTTGACAATCGCAGTGAAAACCTTTTCCTGCGCATCTAACACTTTATAATAGGGCTTACTGAGATTCCTGACAGCGGCCAGTGTGCACTCTCTACTCAGGTCAGCAACAAAATCTTGCAACTGACGGCTACTTAAACTTTGTCCAAAAAAATTAGGCAAAATATCAACAAACTGATGGGCTTCATCAAGCACAAACACATCTGCATTTGGCAATATCTCACCAAAACCTTCTTCTTTAATTACTAAGTCTGCGCATAGAAGATGATGATTAATTATCACCAGCTCTGCCTCCTGAGCACGTTTCCTAGCTTTCACTACATGGCATGTCGAATAATCTGGACATTCACTACCTAGACAATTGTCACGAGTGGAAGTCACGTGTGGACGAATCATGTCTTGATCAGAAAGTTTATTGACCTCTGCCAAATCACCCGTCTTTGTGGTGCCAGACCAATCTCTTATTTGAGCGTATGACTTTGTCATTTTAGGGTAGTCAGAAAGCTCTTGCGCAAAACGCTCAAAGCGATACTTACAGAGATAATTAGCTCGTCCTTTTAAAATAGAGGCTTTCACATGAATGCCGGAAGCATTCTGTAACATCGGCAAGTCAGTATAGAAAAGTTGATCTTGAAGGTGACGTGTACCCGTCGATACGATAACTTTCAGACCCGACTGCAATGCAGGCACCAAATAGGCATAAGTTTTACCGACGCCTGTACCTGCTTCCACCACTAATGTGCTGGCATCTTGGATCGCGCGCTCTACACACTGCGCCATTTCTACCTGTTGTGGTCGACATTTGAAACCAGCAATATTTTCTGCCAGTAAGCCATCTGCTGAGAAAAATTGTGCGGCCTCCGTTAAATTATCCAATGCCACTGCATCCTTATCATTCATAACACAACTGAAAAATTCAAGACTCTTTCAACAGCGCGATGGCCATGGCTGCAATACCCTCTTGGCGACCAGTAAATCCCATCTTTTCAGTCGTTGTGGCTTTTACATTTACTTGATTAACGGCTAACCCAAGATCTTCAGCGATAATCTGTTGCATGGTGGCTTTATAGGGTGCGATTTTAGGTTGCTGGCAAATAACGGTGGCATCAATATTGACTATTTCGAAGCCTGTCTGAGTAATCAGCTGCAGCACTGCCTTAATAAACTCACGTGAATCTCTATTATGGTTAATATGTTCTTGATCAGAAAAATGAGCACCAATATCACCCAAACTTGCTGCGCCTAATAAGGCATCACATATCGCATGTAGTAAAACATCACCATCAGAGTGCGCCTCTACCCCCTGATGATGAGTGATTTTTACACCACCCAACATGAAGTACTGTCCTTCACAAAAGCGGTGCGCATCAAAACCTTGTCCTATTCTCATCTTCATCGGCTCATTGTTAGATAGCTACCGTTGGATAACTATGGCTAGGTGAATATAGTGAGTTGAAATATTCAACCGATCATTTCAGTCTCATGTTGTATACTATATAAGACTAGAAAATCGCTATTTAAGATAACGACTATGTTTTAAACACTTACAATAGACTCTATGCTACGCATGCATGTCTTTTAATATCATTTCTGCTAATGGCAAATCTGTTGCCGTGGTAACTTTGATATTGCGCGCATCACCCACCACTATACCCACTGGATAACCACTATATTCTAACGCACCTGCTTCATCTGTAATAAGCACCTGATCAACTAAAGCACGTTTCAATGAATCATATAAACGTTGATAGCGAATCATTTGCGGTGTGAGTGCGCGCCATAGACGGCTACGATCCAATGTTTTTTGTATTGTATGATCCACAACTTCTTTTACTGTATCTTGCATGGGAGTAGCCAATATGCAACCGTTCTCTGACTCCATAGAGGCGGTTATTAAGGCCGTTAAGTCTTGCCTAGAAAGACATGGGCGTGCGGCATCATGCACACACACAAAATCAGTAGCGCGTACCGGATATTTTGACGCTAGCGCGCGCAAGGCGTTAAATACCGACGCTGCTCGCGTACCCGCACCTAAAGTATGATGAATGCGCTGCGCATCAAAAGCACACGATTCAAAGTAATTATCTTCGGCATGTAAGGCCACCATCACTGATTCAATCGATGGATGCTCAAGCAATGGCGCTAAAGAATGCTCTAGCAGGGTTTTACCGGCAATTTTCAAATACTGCTTAGGACACTCAGAGTGCATACGCTGTCCAGTGCCTGCGGCTGGAATGACTGCCCAACACTTCGTATTTTTCATCATTTTTATTGTGGCTTACTATTGGTAGCAGAGTTAGTGGCAGAGGGTTTATCAATAATTTGGAAAAACACTTCTCCTTCACGAATCATGCCCAAATCTTTACGCGCGCGTTCTTCTATCGCATCCTGGCCAGATTTTAGATCTTCAACCTCGGCGTCAAGCACTTTATTACGTTCATATATTTCTTGATTAGTATTTTTCTGTGCTTCAACGCGTTGCTTTAGGTCATACAGTTTGCGTACACCATCTTCATCAATCCACAATTCATATTGAAGCCAGACAAACAAAAACAACAATAGCAGGATAAAAGCTTTCATGCTCTCATCCTGTGTTGCGCATTATTGATTAAAAGCCTTTTTACCAGGATAGATAGCATCTGCACCTAGAGCTTCTTCAATGCGGATAAGTTGATTGTATTTGGCGACTCGATCTGAACGTGACATAGACCCAGTTTTAATTTGTCCCGCGCCTGTGGCTACAGCCAAATCGGCAATAGTCACGTCTTCAGTCTCACCTGAGCGGTGAGAAATCACTGCGGTATAATTTGCATCATGTGCCATATTAATCGCATTGAGGGTTTCGGTCAGTGTCCCAATTTGATTAAATTTAATCAAAATAGAATTGGCTACTCCCATTTCAATACCCTTAGCCAGTATTTGGGTATTGGTGACAAATAAATCATCACCCACTAACTGAATTTTGTCACCAACCGCTTGTGTCAATTGCAGCCATCCATCCCAGTCATCCTCTCCAACACCATCTTCAACGGTAATAATAGGATAACGGTGAATTAAATCCGTTAAGTACTCGACGAAAGCTGGGCTGTCATAAGTCTTACCCTCGGATTCTAGATGATATTGACCATCTTTATAGAATTCCGAGCTGGCACAATCTAATCCTATGCTCACCTCATCACCGACCTTGTAACCTGCTTTCTGAATGGCTTCAAGAATGACTTCAATCGCCTGCTCATTGGCATCTAAAGTAGGGGCAAAACCACCCTCATCGCCAACAGCCGTATTCAGACCCATTTTCTTCAATAGTGATTTCAATGTATGAAAAATCTCTGCACCACACTGTACAGCTTGTTTGAATGTATCCACACCATGAGGCACCACCATAAATTCTTGCAAGTCGGCACCTTTATGCGCATGTGCACCTCCATTGATGATATTCATCATCGGCACCGGCATGATGAGACCCTTACCGGTATTTAAATATTGATAAAGTGGCTGATTTTTGTAAGCTGCAGCGGCTTGCGCAGTCGCTAGTGACACAGCCAAAATAGAGTTAGCACCCAACTTAGATTTATTGTGGGTACCATCTAATTCCAACATGGTTTGATCAATTAAAGCTTGATCGGTCGCATCCAAACCTTGTAGGGCGCTGTTAATGGTCGTGTTAACTATCTCCACTGCCTGACTCACACCTTTACCTAGAAAACGATGTTTGTCACCATCACGCATTTCCAAGGCTTCGAGAGCCCCTGTGGATGCACCTGAAGGAACAGCCGCTCGCCCAAACGCACCTGAACTGAGCTCAATATCCGCTTCTACCGTGGGATTGCCGCGTGAATCGATAATCTCACGCGCATGTATCTTTTTAATTTCTGACATAACTTTAACTATTTTTATTAGACACCCATGTATCTAGTTTATGAACATAGACCATGTATGTTGATTACATGTCGAGGTTGATGATAACAATGTGTATGGGCTGTTGATGATAGATTACTATATAATATTCCAACACTCACAATACAATTTTCATCATATAAAACCCAGTTCGCACAAGATTGAATCCATACAATCTAAATTTCAATACGATTGGATTTGGCTACTGCATCAATCTGTTTTAACACAGTTAATAACTCGGCAACTTGATCCAATGGCCAAGAATTGGGGCCATCACTCCTAGCTTGTGTCGGATCAGGATGAGTCTCTATAAACAAACCCGCCACACCGACTGCAAGAGCAGCTCGGGCTAATACCGGGACAAATTCTCGTTGTCCCCCAGACCGACCGCCTTCTCCGCCCGGCAATTGTACCGAATGTGTCGCATCAAAAACTACTGGACATTGAGTGTCTTGCATGATTGCCAAAGAGCGCATATCAGACACTAGATTACCATATCCAAACGAAACACCGCGCTCACAGACCATTATTTGGTCATTTCCAGTCGATTTTGCCTTATCAACCACATGTTTCATGTCCCAAGGGGACAAAAATTGACCTTTTTTGATGTTCACTGGCAAACCCGTTGCCGCCACCCGTTGGATGTAATTGGTCTGACGACACAAAAAAGCTGGTGTCTGCAATACATCAACCACCTCAGCGACCTCGTCGAGTGGGGTATCTTCATGCACATCGGTGAGTACTGGCAGATCAAATGCTTGTTTGATCGAGGCCAATATATTCAATCCCCGTTCAATACCGGGGCCTCTAAAGCTATCTTGAGAAGTACGATTAGCTTTATCAAAGGATGATTTATAAATAAGTGGTATATCAAGATCCGCACATATCTGTTTCAACACCCCTGCTGTGTGTTGAGCCAAATCATGACTTTCAATCACACAGGGACCTGCAATTAAGAAAAAAGGCTGATCCTGACCCACGGTAAAATGTGACAATTTCATAAGGTTACTCAATATTCTTTAATCTGACGCACTTTGTTGCTCACATAACACTCGCGCAGCCTGAACAAATCCAGTGAATAGAGGATGTCCATCACGTGGTGTGGAGGTAAACTCAGGATGAAATTGACAGGCGACAAACCAAGGATGTGATTGCACTTCAACCACTTCCACCAATTTGTCATCGATCGATTTTCCCGTGATGCTCAAACCAGCAGATTCCAACACTTGCATGTAGTTATTGTTAAATTCATAACGATGTCGATGACGCTCCTGAATGAGCTCTTTCGCATACATCTTTTCAATCAATGAAGACTCACTAAGACGACATGATTGTGCGCCCAAGCGCATACTACCACCCAGCTCTGTCTGTTCATCTCGCTTTTCAACACTGCCATCCTCCTGCTGCCACTCAGTAATCAGAGCGATGACGGGATCGGGGGTGTTTTCATCAAATTCGGTACTGTGGGCTTGAGTTAACCCAGCAACATGGCGTGCATAATCAATCACCGCCACCTGCATGCCCAAGCAAATGCCAAGATAGGGCACGTTATTTTCACGAGCATAGCGGCAAGCTAGAATTTTACCCTCGATACCTCGATGACCAAACCCTCCTGGCACTAAGATAGCATGAGCATCTCGCAGGCGCTCAATGCCATCAGTCTCTAGCTGCTCAGAATCGATATAAGTAATATTCACCTTTGTATGCGTGTGCGCACCTGCATGAATCAAGGCTTCATTGAGCGATTTATAAGACTCAGTGAGCTCCACATACTTACCCACCATAAAAATATTCACTTCTTGCTCAGGATGCTCAATCGCTTGCGTTACTTTTTCCCAATCGTGCAAATCGGCAGGGGGTAAATCCAACTGGAATTTATCTAATACAATGTCATCTAAACCTTGCGAATGCAGCCATTGAGGGATTTTATAAATGCTATCCATATCAATGGATGAAATCACGGCATTTTCTTCTACGTTAGTGAACAGAGCGATTTTGCGACGCTCATTTTCAGGTAAAGCGCGATCACTGCGACACAGCAAAATATCTGGCTGAATACCTATAGATCTTAGTTCCTTAACTGAATGTTGCGTGGGTTTGGTTTTTACTTCACCCGATGCGTGAATATAAGGAACTAGCGTGAGATGAATGTACATCACGTGTTTACGTCCTAATTCCACACCCATTTGTCGAATCGACTCTAGAAACGGCAAAGATTCAATATCACCCACTGTGCCGCCAATTTCGACCAGTGCTACATCGACACCTTCAGAACCACGACGCACGGATTCCTTTATTTCATCGGTAATATGTGGAATGACTTGCACGGTACCGCCCAAATAATCACCACGGCGTTCTTTACGTATCACATTCTCATAAATCTGACCTGTGGTGAAGTTATTATCTTTACTCGATCTGAAACGTACAAAACGCTCATAGTGGCCTAAATCCAAATCGGTTTCAGCACCGTCATCAGTCACGTAGACCTCTCCATGTTGAAAAGGACTCATGGTGCCAGGATCGACGTTAATATAGGGGTCTAACTTGATCATAGTGATGGACAAGCCACGCGCTTCTAAAATAGCGCCCAATGAGGCGCTCGCGATGCCCTTCCCTAATGAGGAGACCACCCCGCCGGTGATAAATATGTACCGTGTCATTAATTAGTTCCAGTATGCAGGATGGGTAAACAGGATAGCAAAGGCGGCCCCAAGCCTCAATCAATAACCCTCATGAATCCAATATCCATACACAAAAATAAGTTGCTCGTTATGATAAAGCAAGGGTACACGATCTCTTTGCCATGGCGGTATCCCTTGTTCTTGAAAAAGTGCTTTCAGGGTTTTTTCACAATCACGCCCACGAGGACGTAATGATTCGCCACCTTGCCTGAAACGCACTTGTAATTGCTCGATGTTTTGTAAACGTAGCCCAGCCGAATACAATTGATCGCGAGTCAACGTGACACCCACAGAGGCTATAAGTAGAGGCTGCTGTAAATTCCAAGTAATGTTCTGCGCGGTAGAGTGTGATTGTAAGGCTGGAAAAACATACAACTTTTCTCGATATTTCCTCAACTCCATCTGTGACCAACGGACACAAGCCTGAGCATCCTGTGCGGCAGGTAACAAATGCGTAATAATTTCATGCAACACTTTGGCACTTGGCGGTCTAAACCCTTGTTGACGTATCCACCAGCGCAGCGCATTTTTCAGGCTATTTGCATCATTCAATGGTAACCGCTCTATAGCTAGTGGATTGTCATGACAATCAGCACAATCTTGTTGTGCTAGACGATCCAATAGCTGAGCAGACTCAGCCTGCCACTTCCCTGCTCGTAAAACGGTATCACGCAAATGTGGCCAGCGCTGTAAGAGCTTTGGCATCACCTCATGACGCAAATAATTCCTATCTGGCTGTGTGGATTGATTGGAAGGATCTTCACACCAATTCAGCTGATAGCTCTGTGCGTAGTTGAGAATATCTTGTTGACTCACCTGCAGTAACGGACGTGATAATTGACCCAAACCCAGAGCACGGTGCTCAGCACAACCAATCAATCCTTGAGTACCCGCACCGCGCAATAATCTTAATAACAGTGTTTCCACTTGATCATCTGCATGATGGGCAGTGAAAAGGACTTCCCCAGCTTGCAAATATTGTGTGAAAGCCTGATATCTAGCTTCACGCGCAGCTCCCTCTGGGCCACTATCAACAAATGCCTGCGTATCCACTTGCATACTCGCATACTCAATATTCAACACTGCACAAAACTGCTGACAGTGGCGTTCCCAATCGAAAGAATTGGCTTGCAATTGATGGTCAATATGGAGAGCTTTGATATGATGACCACTGCGTTGGGCATACTGATAACATGCATGTAAGAGTACGCTGGAATCAACGCCGCCACTAAAGGCAATCACTACACTTTGATCGAATCTGATATCCGCAAAAGCAACTGCTAGTGCGTTTTCAACGCTGTGCATGACAGCACTCGCGCATGACCTTAATCTTTGAATACTCCATAGGAGGTTAAACGATCATAACGTTGTTTCAGTAATTCTTGTGTATCAAGTTTCAACAGCCGTGATAAGTTAGCTGCTAACGAACGCCTCATATTTTCACAAGTAATATGTAAGTCACGATGAGCACCACATAACGGTTCAGGGATAATCTCATCGATGAGTTTGAGACCTAATAAGCGATCAGAAGTAATTCCCATTGATTCAGCGGCTTCCTGCGCCTTATTTGCATTCTTATACAAAATCGATGCACAACCCTCAGGCGAAATCACCGAGTAGGTACTATAGCTAAGCATCGCAAGATGATCACATACACCAATTGCCAATGCCCCCCCAGAGCCACCCTCTCCAATAACAGTGGAAATAATCGGTGTTTTTAACTCCGCCATGCGATAAAGATTCTTCGCAATCGCCTGAGCCTGACCACGTTCTTCAGCGCCAACACCTGGATAAGCACCAGGAGTATCGATGAATGTTAGCACGGGCATTTTAAATTTCTCAGCCAATTCCATTATCCGTAGAGCTTTACGATAACCTTCTGGTCGCGGCATACCAAAATTACGATGTAAATTTTCCTTAGTATTCCGGCCCTTTTGATGGCCAATCACTGCCACTGAGTGACCTTCGAATCGAGCTATACCACATATGATCGCAGCGTCATCCGAATAAGCACGATCACCGTGTAATTCCTCAAAATCCGTAAATATTTTACCGATGTAATCAAGGGTATATGGACGCTTAGGGTGACGTGCAATCTGAGCAACTTGCCATGGGGTTAAACTGTTGAATGTAGTCTCTGTTAAAGTTGCACATTTAGCCTGCAGCTTAGAGATTTCATCACCTAACTGCATACCATTATCAATTTCTACACGACGTAGCTCATCAATCTTAGCTTCTAAATCAACAATAGGCTGTTCAAATTCTAGGTAATCAGGATTCATAAGGATGTCTTAAAAAGTTTTCGTTATTATAATCATAGTTGGGTTTGATTTCATGCAAGATAGTAACAGAGCTCAATAAAGCACTTGCACCCCTACCACCGCATCCAAATCTTTCACACGACGCAATAGCTCCTGCTCCGGCACCACAACCCACTCCGACCCTAATTGAAATTGTGCTGTTTCTGAGTCTGAGTGGTAACGGATAAACACCTGACAATTCCCCTTGCAGTATGGCCGCAAAGTCGTTTGCAACTCTTTCACCAAAGAAACAGGGGGGTTACTCACAGTAATTAATAATGCACGCCCCAATTCTAAACGTGCATCCTGCAAGCGAGTGAGGTCTTTAGCGCGCATACTAGGTTTACCCGTGCGCTCATCAATACTGATTGCACCCTCAATGATTAAGATCTGATCTTTGATCAATAGATGTTTAAATTGACTATAGGTGTCAGAAAATACCGCCACATTCATACGTTCGGTATTGTCATCAATGGTCAAGAAAGCAATGCGTCCAGAGGGACTATTGCGCAAGCGCATATCAATTAGCAATCCTGCTACTCGTACATTATTAGCATCTTGCCGATGATATTTTTTTTCAACGGGAGCAATTGGCATTGCCAAGCGTTGTTGCAAAGATTTACCAACGATAGCAATTAACTCATCAAAATATTGATCCACAGGATGGCCTGAAAAATACAGACCTAATGTTTCTCTCTCTGCAGCCAGCAAAGTGTCACTGTCCCATTCGGGCTTTTGTTCGACAGTACCCTCACGCACTACACTCTGTTCGCCGCCAAACATATCATTTTGACCTAAAGAATCATTACGATGATGTTGCTCAGCCGTCTGCATAGCTCGTGGCAGATGATGCATCAAGGTCGCACGCGTTTGGTTAAAACAATCACAAGCCCCTGAGCGGATCATCGCTTCCAAACTGCGCCGATTAAACTTTTGTGTCTCCAGACGCATACATAAATCATGCAAAGATTGATAATCACCATTCAACTCACGCTCTTGTATGAGAGAGTCTATGGCTGCCTCACCCACGCCTTTAATAGCACCCAGACCATAAACAATTTTCATATTGTCGGTGACAGTAAAACCAAAATAGGATTGATTCACATGTGGAGGTAATACCTCTATGCCCATAGAATTGGATTCTTCACGCAGCTGTACTACCTTATCAGTGTTATCCATATCCGCCGACAGCACCGAAGCCATAAACTCAGAGGGATAATGCGTCTTCAGCCATGCCGTTTGATAAGACAACATGGCATAGGCTACCGAGTGCGATTTATTAAAACCATATCCGGCAAACTTTTCCATCAGATCAAAGATATAAGTGGCTTTACTCTCATCCACATCTCGCTCAACTGCACCATTGACAAAAATAGAACGCTGCTTGGCCATTTCCTCGGGTTTCTTTTTCCCCATGGCACGACGTAACAGATCTGCACCACCCAAGGTATATCCTGCCAATACTTGCGCAATCTGCATAACTTGTTCTTGATAGAGAATCACGCCATAGGTTTCACTCAGTATCGATTCAAGATCAGGATGTGGATATTCCACTTTCGCACCATGCTTACGATCAATAAAATCATCTACCATGCCAGACTGCAATGGGCCTGGGCGATACAAAGCCACCATTGCTACCACATCTTCAAACTTATCTGGTTTCAGTCGTCCTAGAATTTCTTTTAATCCATCTGACTCTAACTGAAATACAGCCGTTGTCTGCTGATTTTGTAGAAGTTGATAAGTAGGCTCATCATCCAAAGGTAATGCGTTTAGATCAATATCCGGCAATCCTTCACTATGACGTCTCTTATTTGCAGTATGCAAAGTTCGATCAATAATAGTCAGTGTTCTAAGGCCTAGGAAATCAAACTTCACCAGTCCAATTGCTTCCACATCATCTTTATCTAATTGAGTGACAACATTAGCGCCACCCGCTTCACAATAAAGGGGAGTAAAGTCAGTCAACTTGGAAGGTGCAATCACAACTCCACCAGCATGCTTACCAGCATTTCTCGCCAAACCTTCCAGTTGCAAAGCCATATCCATCAGTGTGCCAACATCTTCATCTTCATTTACTAGCTGACGCAGGTCTTTTTCACTCTTGAGTGCTTTGTCTAGTGTCATACCCACTTCAAATGGAATCATCTTAGCAATGCGATCGACAAACCCATATGGATGACCCAGCACTCTTCCCACATCACGAACTACCGCTTTTGCAGCCATTGTTCCGTAAGTAATAATTTGGCTTACTTTTTCACGCCCATAGCGCTTGGCCACGTAATCGATCACACGATCTCGTCCAGCCATACAAAAATCAATATCAAAGTCAGGCATCGATACACGCTCAGGATTCAAGAAGCGCTCAAACAACAACTCATAACGCATTGGATCGATGTCAGTAATTCCTAGCGCATAAGCCACCAATGAGCCAGCGCCAGAACCGCGCCCAGGCCCTACTGGCACACCATTATTGCGAGACCACTCAGTGAAATCAGCGACAATCAAAAAATACCCGGGATACCCCATGCGCTGAATTACATCCAGCTCAACATCCAAACGCCGGTAATATTCCGTCTCGTCGATATTGATATTTAGCTCACGATTTTTTTCTAGTCGCCGTTGAAGTTTTTGCTCAGCTTGCTGTCTTAAATATTCATCCGGTGTGAGGTCTCCAGTAGGAAACTCTGGTAATACATTATTTCCAAACTCTAAATGGACGTTACAACGCTTAGCAATCTCCACACTGTTAGAGAGTGCTGATGATACATCTGGGTAAAGAGCTCGCATCTCATCGGGTGAGCGCAGATATTGTTGATCACTGTAAACTCGCGCCCGTCGTGGATCGGATAATACTCGACCTTGATTGATACATACTTTTACTTCATGAGCATCAAACTCATTAGCCGTTAGAAAGCGTACATCATTAGTAGCAACCACTGGCACCTGATACTGATGAGCCAAATTCAGTGCAGCTGAATTATAATTATTTTCATTTTCACGCCCGGTGCGCTGCAACTCAATATAATATCTGTCCGCAAAATTGTGAGTCCAAGCTGACAAACATTGTTCCGCTCGTGTTTGATCATTTTTCAGCAGAATCTTACCCAAGTCCCCTTCACGTCCACCCGAGAGCACGATTAAGCCTTGATTATTTTCGAATATCCAATCGCGCTCAAGTGCAGGTAAACCACCATGTTGTCCTTCCATGTAAGCACGAGTCAGCAACTCAGTGAGGTGCTTGTAACCGAGATTATTCATACACAATAGAACAACTCTAAATTGCTCTTGTAGACTTGGGTCAGTCACTAATACATCCGCACCGATGATTGGTTTAATACCCTGTTTAATTGCGCTCCTATAGAATTTTACCAATGCAAATAAATTACTAAAATCAGTAACTGCTACTGCTGGCATATTTAAAGCATGGGCTTTTTTTACCAACTTTGGAATGCGCACAAGCCCATCAATGATGGAAAACTCGCTATGTACACGCAAATGAATAAACTCTGGATTCATGTCAGCAACTTCGCAACAGGCTTGAAGCTTTTACGATGATGAACACTAATTCCATGTGTTTGCAGGGCTTCTAAATGACGTACGGTAGGATAACCTTTGTGTTGAGCGAAACCATACATGGGATACTCATCATGCAAAGCTACCATCTCTTGATCACGTGTGACTTTAGCTAATATTGATGCCGCACCGATGGCTGGATCATGTAAGTCACCCTTGATAACTGCGTAAGACTCCACATCCAATTCAGGACTGAACTTGCCATCAACCAGCGCCATTGATGGTTGATGTTTAAGATTGTTGAAAGCACGCTGCATAGCCAGCAAACTCGCATTAAAAATATTCAGTTGATCAATTTCATCACATTCGCAGCGGCCCAAGGCCCAAGCGAGTGCATTGCGTTTAATATATTCAGACAGCACCTCACGGCGCTTTTCAGATAAGGCTTTTGAGTCTGTCATATCCCGCCAATCAACGTGATCACCTAATACCACAGCCGCAGCAACCACCGGTCCAGCCAAAGGCCCTCGACCAACTTCGTCGATGCCAGCATAGTTCGCCAGGTCAAGCTCGAGTCTGGATACGTCAACAATATTGGCGTGTTTTTTTATCACACTCAACTTAACACCTTATTGCCATTTTTCACCACAGCAGGCGTGATGAAATATATTCAGATGCGTGTTGACATGATTTGTTAGGACACTGTTGCTTGTGATTAAGCCAGTAGCACACAGAAATGAAGTGGTGTGGTCTAAAGATCTTTGAACATACATTTTAACTCTGCACTTGCGGCAAGCTCATCATCAACATATGCGTTAGTTTCAAAAACACCAAAATTACGCTTCATACGAGCTAGTCGAGATTCCAGCCTTAACTGATCACCCGGCACTACAGGACGTTTGAAACGAGTGTTCTCAATACCTACAAATAAAAATAAGCTTTCATTTTCAGGTTGTAACTTAGGGTCACTCAACACCAACACACCTGAGACTTGTGCGAGTGCCTCAAGAATAAGTACACCAGGAAATACTGGAGTTTGAGGAAAATGGCCTTGAAAAAATCCTTCGTTAATTGTGACATTCTTTATCGCCACGATAGAATCTCCATGACGACAGTCGACAACTTTATCGATGAGCAAAAAAGGATACCTGTGTGGAAGATATTTCATGATATCTTCAACTGACATCGAAATACTCGATGATTCACTCATTATGGAGTCTCCATTTATGCATTATAATGAATATGCATATTAATCTATGCGCAAATTATTTGGCTGCGTTCAACTCAGCAAGCACTTCATCTGTAATATCTACAACTGGACTTGCATATAAAACAGGCTGTGTAAGCACCAAGTCGTACTTCATTTTTTCAGAATACTCTTTTATCACTTCATAAACTTTTTTCTGGAGTGCAGCGACTTCTTCATTGCGTCGAATATTCAGGTCCTCTCTATATTCATCACGAAGGCGATTATGATCACGCTTTTGACTCAAAATTTCACGTTCAAGCTTCACTCGATTGCCCTCACTCATAATACTTCCCTCATTCTTGAGCTTTTCCTCAAGCTTAAGAATATCATCACGAGACCCACTCAATTCTTTATCACGACCCGCGAACTCAGTTTCCAGGGATTTTCGAACTGACTGCCCTTGCACTGATTGCTCCATCAATTCACCAAAATTTATGTATCCCAGCTTTACTTCAGCCATCGCCGCACTTGATATGAAAACCAACAGTGCAGCCGCTACACAATTTATAATTATTTTGTTCAACTTTGTTCTCCTACTTTAGAAACTTGTACCAAACTCAAATTGAAATGACTCTGTCTCATCCTGATCATCGTCATTCAAAGGAGATGAGAGGCTAAATGTTATCCCACCCATTCCTGTCAACATATTCACTTCAAACCCCACACTACCTCTCAGTTCAGAGGTTTCAAACTCATCCACGTCTTCAAATACATTACCAGCATCAGCAAACATACCCATGCGAAAGCGAGTGGGATCCATCAGCGATGGCACAGGAAAATAAAGCTGTACTCCTGCTGATGTAAGGAAATTACCCCCATAAGCATCATCGCGACTATCTCTTGGCCCTAGTGTGTTGGTAACATAACCGCGCACCGTGTTTGATCCACCTGCACGAAATTTCTCAAAAAACGGCAAATCGCCATCACCACCATATGTATCACCGTAACCAATCAATGAACGTGTTGCAAAGGTAAAGGTATCGTTAATCGGATACAACCATGTATGCTTGTGCTCCAGCTTATAATACTCTAAATCACTCAATGGTGTGGTCACTTCCAAGCGTGTTCGTTGATAAAGACCCTTGGTACCAAACATTCTTCTGTTGCGGCTATCATGAACATGCGTACCTGTAATACTGAAATTCAGGAATTTCTCACCGTTGTCATCAATAAATTCACGAATTTCATCAGAACTATTAATATTTTCCTGCACATCTGTTTTCTGCAAGTCCAGTGTCATGCTGACACGATCATCCTCGGTCAATGGAATACCGTAGTTAGTTCTTAAACTAAATTTCTCAGAATCAAAGTCTGATATATCCGCTTCACTTGCATCCGTCTTAATGTAACTGAATCCATAGCCACGACTCACTCCATCAATGGTGTAATAAGGATCAGTGTAAGAAAGATCATAAATAGTATTAACTTTACTGGTGTTAATCTGGAAAGCCACTTGTTTACCTGAGCCAAGGAAGTTATCTTGACTCACACTTGCAGTTAATACTGCACCCTGACTGTCAGACAAGCCCGCTCCCACAGAAAAACTGCCTGCTAAACGTTCCTGCACAGTAAAAGTAACATCGACAAAATCATCCACTCCAGGAATTCTATTGGTCTCGACCTCGACCATTTCCACAAATGCCAAACGCTGAATTCTTCGTCGCGACAAATCTACAGCTGTTTGGGAAAACCATGCTCCCTCAATCTGACGTAATTCACGACGATATACCTCATCACGACTATATTGATTACCGACTATATTGATTCGTCTTACATAGGTACGTTTACCTGGATCAATAAAGAAAGTTAAATCTACTGTTTTGTCTTCATCATTCAATTTAGGAATAGGGTTGACGCGTGAGAAAGCATAACCATCAGCACTGAGTCTTCTTGAGATAGCATCACTAGATCTAACCACTAGCTCACGTGAAAAGATTCCACCAACTTCTGTCACCAATAATTCTCTTAGCTCTTGTTCCGAAACAACAAAATTACCAGCCAGCTTAACATCATTCAAAGTATACTGGTCACCCTCATTAATATTGATACTAATGAAAATATCTTTTTTATCGGGAGTAATTGAAACTTGAGTAGAATCAATAGTGAAATTCATATAACCCGTATTCAAATACTGCGATCGAAGATTCTCTAAATCAGCAGCTAAGGTTTGTTTAGAGTATTTATCCTGGTCAGACCAAAACTTCCAGAAAGACTTTTGACCCGACTGAAAATCTTCCTTAAGATCTTCTTCTTCATAAGCACTGTTACCAACTATGTTGAGCTCACGAATAGTTGCAGCCTTACCCTCGGCAATCATGATCTGCACATCTACACGATTACGAGAGATCTCGTTAGTCACCGTCTTTATCTCTACACTATATTTGCCACGTGAAAAATACTGCTGCAGGAGTTCGTTTTCTAATCTTTCTAGTACCGAACGATTCAAGACTCGACCGGGTGCTACTCCAATCGCCTCCAAACTCTCGATAAGTTGCTCATCCGGTATATCCTTGTTTCCTAGAATTTCCAGAGAAGCGATACCTGGGCGCTCTTTTAGCGCAACAATCAATTTGTTGCCATCTCGACGTAACACCACATCACTGAATAATTCTGTTTTGTATAGCTGACGAATAACGAGCACTGAATCCGAGTCTTTAAACTCATCACCTACTTCAACCGGAATGTGAGTAAACACGGTTCCAGGCGTGATTCTCTCGAGGCCCTCGAGTTCAATATCGACGATGTTAAAAGATTCCGCAATGACGACATGCACGTTACATAACATACAAATCGTCAACAAAGATTTTATTATTCTAATTATCACAGTTTGTATTGTGTTCAGCTAAACAGTCTTTGAAAATCGTTATAAAACGCCAACAGCATGAGGCCTGCCAGCATTATTATGCCTAATTTTTGTCCTAATATTTGTATTGCCTCTGACACCTGACTCCCCTTAACCATCTCAATCAGATAGTACATCAGGTGTCCGCCGTCGAGCATTGGCACAGGCAAAAGGTTAAGTATACCTATACTGATGCTGATGATAGCCAAAGTGCTTAAAAACGAAGCCAAACCTAATTGAGCTGATATCCCTGCAAACTCTGCAATCGATATCGGTCCACTTATATTTTTGGTAGATGCCTCACCGACGATTAGTTTACCAAGCAATTTCAAGGTCAGCACGCTCATATCGTATGTTTTTGTCATTCCATGCTCAAATGCAGCCAAAAAATCCTGCTTGATAGTCACTTGTCGTTGCTTTAAGGCCTCTCGATCTATCCACGGACTGACGCCAATGCGCCCAATTACTTCTCCATCCACCTCAATGCTCTTAGGTCGCAATGTCATCGATAGCCGTTGTTGATCTCTCAGTATTAAGACATCAATGTCTCTACCTGGATGACTTTTAACCAAATCCACCCAGCTCATCCAGCTATCCACCGCTTGACCATTTGCTGCCAACACCGTGTCCCCCTCAACAAAACCTTGCGCATGAGCTGCGCTATCAGAAGAAAATTTACCAAAGCGAGTGGTCAATTCAGGTCGCCAAGGTGAAATACCTATCTTACTAATTGGATTTTCGTCACCCACTAACATGCTGCTGTCAGATAAGTCCATGGTGATCTCATTAACATCTCCATTAGCACTAGTTTTCTCAATCTTGACGATACCTGTTTTTAATCCTTCAGAAATAATCGTTAAACTCAAATCTTCCCAAGTCGATATAGGTTTGTCATTGATACTAAAAATCACATCACCGGCTTGCAAACCGGAATGATAAGCGATGGTATTTTCTTGCACCTGTGAAATTTCAGCTTTAATACCTTGCATACCCACCATATACATCATCATGTATGCAAACACAGCAAACACGAAATTAGCCACGGGACCAGCAGCCACAATAGCAAAACGAGCGTACACTGATTGATTATTGAAGGCTTTATGTTTTTCAGAATCAGCCACTTTTTGCTCGCGTTCGTCCAGCATTTTGACATAGCCACCTAATGGAATTGCCGCAATCACATACTCTATGCCACTTTTGGGTGAGACATAACGAAATAACGCTTGCCCGAAACCGACAGAAAAGCGTAATACTCTCACACCACATAAACGCGCAACCATGTAATGCCCAAACTCATGGATTGTGACAATTACACTAATTGCCACAATAAAAGACGCCAAACTGATTAAAAATCCATTCATATTCTTATAACATTATTTTTAAAGTTTGGGTTTTTTGTGACACTATCGACCTCATCTAATGTATTCATAATCATCTTTAAACAAATCATAATGACTCCATCTGTCGGATAATATCATGTGTAAGCGAACGAGCTTGACGATCTACTTCTAGAATACTTTCCAGCGTTTTAACGGCAACAAGCTGCATAGAGTCAACAACCCTTGAAACGACAGTATGTATCTGCATAAAGTTAATTTGCTCATCTAAAAAAGCCTGCACAGCAACTTCATTCGCAGCATTCATCACCGTCGGAGCGGACTGCCCCTGACTTTGTACCTGCATCGCGAGCGCCAGACAGGGAAATTTATCAAGATCAGGACGCATGAATTCAAGATGAGTTCGTGTTAGGTCTAACTTCTGAACACCAGACTGTATTCTATTTGGCCATGCCATGGCATGCGCAATGGGGACGCGCATATCTGGATAACCCATATGAGCCAACATTGAACCATCCTTATAATTCACCAAGGCATGCACGACAGACTGTGGATGAATGAGCACTCGAACTCGATCAATATTCATATTGAATAAAAGACTCGCCTCGATCAACTCCAAGCCTTTATTCATCATAGTCGCTGAATCAACAGAGATTTTTTTACCCATCGACCAGTTGGGATGTTGACAAGCTTGCTCTGGTGTCACACCAGACAAAGACTCCCTAGGAGTATTTAAAAATGGCCCACCCGATGCGGTCAATATAATCTCATCTACACCTTGAAGCACTTGTTGATCAGCACAGTTGGCCATGCATTGAAAGATTGCATTATGCTCACTGTCAATCGGCAACAACTGAGCCGCATGTTGTTGGGCGGTAGCAATCAACAATTCTCCTGACATCACTAAAGCTTCTTTGTTTGCCAATAAGATGGTTTTGCCTGCACGTGCCGCTGCTAAGGTCGAGGGTAACCCTGCCGCTCCAACGATAGCCGCCATTACACAATCAACCTCAGGCATTGTCACAATCTGCTCCAAGCCGGTGTCACTTGTAAAAATTTGTGGAGAATAATCTAATACAGACAGGCTTTGACAGAACTGTTCAGCCGCCCGCGAATCAGATACAACAACATATTGAGGACGAAACTGCTGACATTGCTTAAGTAAGGTTTTTACTGAAGTATTAACGCCTAAAGCCACGACATGAAATTGATCAGGATTACGTGCAATCACATCTAAAGTATTGCATCCCACACTGCCAGTGGAACCAAGAATCGCAATACCTTTTGAATGAGTTGACATCTAACTATTGTAACCAATGAACACCCAGAGCAAACCCTGGCGCTGCTGCGAGTAAGCTATCTATACGATCCAATATGCCGCCGTGACCGGGAATAATAGAGCCACTATCTTTTTTCCCCGCATTACGTTTGATTAAACTCTCAAACAAATCACCCACGACTGAAACAAGGACACTAAGCAAAGATAAAAGAACAAAATACAATGCATTAAGGAACTTAAATTCGAACCACCACACTGCCACTAAAGCAAACAATGTTGATAACACCATTGCACCAAGCAAACCCTCACGTGTTTTACCTGGGCTTAACTGTTCAGCTAATTTTGTTTTTCCAAACTGCTTACCTGAGAAATAAGCACCGCTATCGGCAATCCATATCAATATAAACATATATAATAATAATGCAGGATCTTGCTGATGAAGATGAATCATTGATAACCAACCAACCGTGATAACAAAATAACCACTAGCACTTAAAAAGCTATTCAATAAATAATTATCAATCCAAGTTGACTCATAAAAACTCAATAGCATCAATATACACACCCAATAGATACTGGCCAAAAACATAAAAAATTTGACTTGTTCTGATTGCAAATATAAGCCCACTAAAACCATCAATAATGCACAGACTGATACGTACATGATTTTCCTAGCAGTTTTTTCATAGCTCATAGCAGCCCATTCATAAGCTGCCATACAAGCAATCATTATAAATATGATTGCAAGGTATTCTGATTCTAGAGATAACACCGCAGACACAGTCAGCGGCACCATAATTATAGCGGCGAGTAAACGTTGCTTAAGTTTTATTTGCATCAACTTGCTCTTGTGTGAGACCAAATTTTCTCTGTCGATAACTAAAATGCTCGATAGCATTTTCTAATTTATCGGCATCAAAGTCTGGCCACAATACATCGGTAAAATAAAGTTCAGTGTAAGCTAATTGCCAAATCAGGAAATTACTCAGGCGCTGCTCACCTGCTGTACGAATAAATAGATCAGGCTCATCAAAAGGATAGGTTGTTAGGTGTTGGCTTAACAACACCTCATCAATTCTATGCGAATCTATTTCACCTGATTCCACTTTTTTGCATAGCTTACGACAGGCTTGAGCAATATCCCAGCGCCCACCATAACCGAGTGCGACATTTAATACTAACTTGTTGTTGCGCTGTGTTAGATTCTGAGCTGCTTGAATATTTTCTCTTAGCTTAGGTTGAAATGTCTCTATTGCACCAAGAAAATTTATGCGAATCCCATGCTCATGCAATGGCTCAACCTCATCTTGCAAACAAGATAAGAATAGCTCCATCAATGCATTAACTTCTTTTTCTGGACGTCGCCAATTTTCACTACTGAATGCAAATACAGTAAGCGCCTGAACCTCAAACTCTAAACATGCTTGTATGACTTTCTTGAGTGCTTTGACCCCTTCAAGATGACCTGCCTGACGCGGCAACAACCTCTTTTTCGCCCAACGTCCATTACCATCCATAACAATTGCGATATGTTGGGGCAAGATTCTAGACGAGACTGTATTTGTACTCATAGCAAACGATTAGACTGCAACATAAAATGAATACAGTGGATAGTTAAAATTCCATTAATTCTTTTTCTTTGCTCGTCAAGATATCGTCGATGGATTTAATGTGTTTATCTGTGAGCTTTTGGATATATTCCAATGCACCACGCTCATCATCTTCAGAAATTTCTTTTTCTTTGACCAATTCTTTAAAATCAGCATTGGCATCACGACGAATATTACGAATAGCTACTCGACATTGTTCCGCTTCTTGCCTAACTAATTTCACAAAATCTTTTCGTCTTTCCTCTGTAAGCGCTGGCAACGGCACACGGATCATGTCCCCCGAGGTGACAGGATTCAAACCCATATCTGAACTCATAATAGCTTTTTCAATCGCCGGTATGAGCGCCTTCTCCCATGGTGAAACAGCTATAGTTCGGGCATCTTCCACCGTCACAGTAGCTGCCTGAGCAATCGGAACTTCAGAGCCATAATAATCCACCATCACATGATCCAATAAACTCACATTTGCTCGCCCAGTGCGAATTTTTGTCAACTCAGTCTTTAATGACTCGATACTCTTACTCATGCGCGAATCAGCATCAATTTTTATTTCTTCAATCATATTATTCACTCACAACAGACGTGCCCACGTTTTCGCCTAAAGCAATTCGTTTCAAGTCGCCTGGATTAAACATATTAAATACTCGCAGAGGAATATTATTATCTCTACACATCACGATAGCGGTTGCATCCATAACATTCAATTTATCTCGTAACACTTGATCATAGGTCAATTTATCATAACGTGTAGCATGCGGATTTTTTATCGGATCTTCGGTATATACACCATCCACCTTAGTCGCCTTCAACATCAAGTCAGCGTTAATTTCAGTAGCTCGCAAACTCGCTGCAGAATCGGTAGTAAAATATGGATTGCCTGTGCCTGCTGCAAAAACTGCCACTCGGCCCTTTTCTAAATGGCGAATAGCGCGGCGACGAATATAATCTTCACACACTTGATTTATTTTTAATGCCGAAAGAACGCGGCAATATTTCCCTTGACGCTCAATGGCATCTTGCAAAGCCAAACAATTCATCACTGTCGCTAGCATGCCCATCTGATCGCCTGTGACTCGATCAACACCCGCCTCAGCCAATCCGGCTCCGCGGAAAATATTCCCGCCACCAATCACAACAGCTACCTGCACCTGCATATCCATCAATTCAACAATTTCTTTTGCGACCCGTGAAATAACAGCAGGATCTATACCATAGTCGAACTGCCCCATTAACGCTTCTCCACTCAACTTAAGGAGAATACGTTTATATTTTAGATCATTAGCCATGCGTGCAACCTATTTATGTGGTGTATATTAGTGTTATTATCTCACCCTTTACTACTAGTAAACATAAAAAAACGGGGACTTTTA
>Ga0181562_10000729_pt1 | contig 26945 bp, 15 predicted proteins | sample 011ome_26_FD_139344 | JGI IMG/M metagenome (GOLD analysis project Ga0181562, IMG submission 139344) | Coastal salt marsh microbial communities from the Groves Creek Marsh, Skidaway Island, Georgia - 011511BT metaG (megahit assembly) | ecosystem: Environmental > Aquatic > Marine > Intertidal...
GGATCTTCGGGATCTTCGGGATCTTCGGCAAGTTCGGCAAGTTCGGGATCTTTGGATGTTTGGCAAGTTCGGGATCTTCGGCTTGTTCCAAGGCTTTCCGAGCTCCGCCTCATCGCTGTCATCCTCCGACTTTGGCTTTGGCAAGTTCGGGATCTTCGGGATCTTCGGGATCTTCGGGATCTTCGGGATCTTCGGCAAGTTCGGTCTCTTCGGGATCTTCGGCAAGTTCGGGATCTTTGGCAAGTTCCAAGGCTTTCCGAGCGCCGAGTCCACCGTCGCGAGGTTGGTCGCCGCGCCCGCCACGAGCAACGTCCCGCCAACAACCAACGCCATGGGTTTCATCCACGACTTCGTGCGCGCGCGCGTCGCCGTCCGTCGTTCCAAAATCAATGGTTCCGTCTCATCATTCGATACGATCGACCGTTTGAAGCGCTTGTCGACGACAATACCCATGTTTGATCCTTCGCCTGTGCGTCGATTGAGGTAGTTGGTGATTATGCAATCAGTGTCCGGTCGCGTGCGCGACGTCGACGTCGTAAATTGTTGATCGCGCGGTGCGAATGCGTGCGGCGTAATATTCCTCGTGCGTTCCAAGTCGCGTCACGGCACGACGTTCGGTGAGATGCGCGTGGGCGTCGGCGAATGGCGCGTACGTTGGATGGTGCAGAGCCTCCGGAACACCACGAGTCAGGTTAACACTTTGGGATGCTCAAATGTCGCCTTGTCAGGGCTGATAAGGCGACATTTATATCGCTGGCGATACCTCAGCATACCGTAGCACGATGTCGTGCAGCATTAACGTACATTGTGACACGGTGGTGGTGACCAGGGGTGGTGTACCACTCGTTTCGCGATTGTCGGAAGAATGTCGGAAGAATGTCGGCAGCGTGTGTGCCGGTGAGAACCCAACGCCGCGCGAACGACGGTGGTTGGCGCGCTGGGCGACACGGATGCGGGCCGCGGTGCGCGCGAACGGTGCGGGGAAGTGCCTGACGGTGATCGGATCGAACGCGCGGGGCGCCCCGCGCGTTCGGGGCGTTCGCGACGGTGCTCGCGTCGCGAGTCGCGAGACTCGGCCAAATGGTGCTCGAGCCGGTTGAACACGCGAGTTGGCGGGTTCCGTGCGACAACGCGTGCGTCGACGCGCTTGGGAGGCGTGGATAGCGCACTGTTGCGTGTTTACGTCGCGTTTGCGTGTTGTACACGATGATACGATGATACACGAGTTCTATTGGTACATTAGTTCGCGGATGCGTCGTCGAAATCGCCTCGTCGAAGACGCTCCAAGTCCTCCGTTAATCGCGAGCTGCCAATTTCTCGCAACATTGACGCGTTGCGGTTGAGTAATTCTCCGATATCACTCTCGCCGCTCGCGCGCGCGACGTCGCACTCGCGCAATAAATGGAACATCGGATACGGGCTGCGATTCGTAAACGCCGCCGCGTCGGTAGCCTCTTCGCCGTGAAACTTGTATTCAGGGTGAAAGCCCACCACCTGCACGTCACCCTCGAGCCCGACATCCGCAAACACACCCTCACACACGTGCATGACGTCTAAAAACGTATCAAACGACACCAAATCGACGCATTCCGGCGCCACGACGAGCGACGTTTTGCCCCCGCGTCGGTTAAACCTCGCGTCAGCGATCGACATTTGCAACTCCATCGCGCGCGCCACGACAGACTCCACCACGCTCTCGAGCGATGAGTCGTGAATCACGTGTACGTCTAACCCGCGCGGATCCACGGCCTCTCGCGGCGCGCGCGCGAACGGGCAGACCTCTTTTGCGACGATGAATTCATCCACCCACTTCATCGTTCGCGCGTACGCGACGCCGCCAGACGACGACGAAGACGCCGCCGCCGACGACGCGTGCATCGCGCACCGGTCTCGCGATTCGCCGCCGCGCCTCGACGCGCTCGCACGCGGCGGCGGCGCGACGCGACGCGCGAATGGGCACGCGAACACCCGCGCGAGCGACCGCATTCTGAGGCGTTTCATGTCCACCGCGCGACTCGGCGTCGTCGCGCGTGTCGTCGGGAGAACCCACGCAGTGGACGCGACGCACCGCGCGCGCGCGACGTCCACGGTCGCGTTCGCGCGCCGGGGCGATCGCGCGATGGCGGCGGTGGCGAACGATGCGGAGGACCCACTGGTGCAGTTCATCATCATTCGTAAAGATTTAGGTCGCAAGCTCGCGTGGCCGCTCGGGGCGCTCGCGGCGCAGTGTGCGCACGCGTCGGTGCACGCGGTGTGGACGTATCGCGACAGTGCGGATACGGCGGCGTACGTGAGTCGAGACAATATTACGTCGATGCGTAAAGTTGTGCTCGAGACGAAGAACGCGGGGAGTTTAGATAAATTAGCGGCGACGTTGGACGCCGAGGGCGTCGAGCACGTGGTGTGGGTGGAACAGCCGGAAGGTATTCGCACGTGCTTGGCGACGCGGCCGTATAGGCGCAGCGCGGTGGGTGGTTATTTTAAAAAGTGCAACTTGGCGAGCGACGTGTGCGTGGCAAAGAACGCGGCGGCGGCGGCTACTGGGACGGAGTGATTGTAGTTTTTTGTGTCATACGAGCGTTGCGTTGCTAAACGATATTACATGTGTGTGTCTACCAAAACGATGACGTAGATGGCCATCGACCGGGGGCGTCAGACGTCGGTTCACGCGTCGACATGTACGCGTCGAGCGTATTCAACGTCGCTCCGCTTCCGACATTGAGTCGTCGTTGCAGACTCACCAAGGAGCGATTAACAACCTTTTGCGCTTTCAATCGAAATCTACTAGGTGGTACGTGGCCGTTTTCAATCAACGCTCGTCGCGCGATGGACTCCCACGCCTCCACCATTGACATTTCTAATCCGCACGTGCTCAACATGCCACGCAACAAGAAGACGGAACGAATGGCAAAGAAGCCTTCCTGCGTATTTTGCAAGATTTTATTGCGCACGAATGGCGAGTTTTTGAAGTCCATGACGTTCATTTCCGCCAACGCCGACGGTCGCGTGTCAAAGTACGCGTACGCGAGCGCACTTAACGCCTCCGTCGTAGGCTTCTCCAACCGGACGCTTCCGTGTTCGCGAATCTCGTACGCAATGTTGTAATGGTCCTCGTTGGACATGTACAGCGTTAATCGACACATGTGCATGCGTTCGAGATCGGAAACGCGTTTCGTCTGACCCCAATCAAGCAACACGAGCTTGCCGTCGTTTGAAACCATGAAATTTCCCGGATGCGGGTCGGAATGAAAGTGCCCGTGGCGCAGCATCATCACTCCCCAAGCTTCAAACATCGTGTAAAACACGCCTCGCCAACCTCGACCACCGATGGCGTGACACTTTGCGACGGGCGACGGGCATCGTGGGACTTTGTTATTCGATCGCGCGCGATTGAATAGCGTCAAGAGCTTCATTCCGCGCACGCGACGCATAATCAACACCCGCCGCGTGGCGGTGATAACCGTCGGTACGATGATGCGGTCGCTCAATCCGGCTTCGTCCAGGAGCTTTGCAAATTCCTCCGTCTTTCGTGCTTCAATGGTGAAATCGAACTCGTCATCGATGACGTCCAAGTATGCGCGGAAAATGGTGGGAAAATCTAACCCTTCGTTCAATCCGAGCCAACGCATTGCCTTGGTCGTGGACAACATGTTGTAAATGTCACCAATCATCATCGCGCTATCCGTCGCTTGCACCTTCACCGCAACTTCGCGACCGTCGAGTAAACGACCAAAGTGTACTTGCGCGATAGATGCCGTTGCCACGGGTTTGCGACTGAGCTCGGCAAAGTGCAAACCGAGCGGTCCGCCGAGACTGTTCTCGAGCGTCTTGCGCACCTTTCGAAAGCTCACCGGTGGATTGTTATCCATGGTTTTCGAAAAGCACTCAATGTACGGCGCGGGCATCATCTGCTTTGCCGTGCCCGCGATTTGCCCAACCTTGCGATAAAATCCACCGAAATCTTCAATAACATCCCGCATGCGCGCTGCGCCCCATTGATGCTGACGCTCCCACGCCGCGTCCCGCTTTTCCAAGTCATCGAATCGCGCTATGCGCTTCTTGGCCACCATGTACGACGCCAACACCGGCGCCACGCGCATAGAGTAATCGATTTTACGCGCTTGCCGCGGTGCGACAATACGCATCAACACACGCACGCCTTGCCACTGCGCCCAACTCGTCAACGCGCCTCTCGCTACGCTCGGCGCCGCCGACGCCGCCCGGCTCACGCACGCTCCAATCACCCCACCCAACTCCAATCGCTTCACGAACGCCTCCACCACTCCCACACTGCGTGCACTTTTCGACGCCACGGCTACTATCGCCGCAGTCATCACACCATGCACCTTGGGCGCCCAACATCTCACGCACGCGTTCGCCAACGCCGCGCCCGCCGCCTTCGCGCCCGCTCGCGCGAATGAAAACAAAAACCCCACCCTCCCCATCGCGCTCCGCCCCCGCCATTCGCGTCCAACGTTCGCCAGCGCCACGCACGCCGCACTCACCACCGCCTGCGCGAGTTCAGCGCCTTTATCGCGACGTTTCGCCAGCGCAGCCGCCGCGAGCGCGCGCGGCCGTTTCAACGCTTTCGGTCGCAGTCTCGCCAAAGCCCACGTTTTCGCGCGTTTCGGCATCGACCGCGCGCGCCGCTGCGAGCGCTTCGCGCGCGCATGCAACGCAATCGTCGGTGCGACGTCTTCTGCGAGCGGCGGCGGCGGCGGCGGCGGCGGCGACAACGACAGCGATGCGTCGTGGGAGCTCACGAGTCGCGAATCATCATCACCGCTCGTCGTAACCCCGCCGTCGCCGCGCGGGGTCTCGGGCGCGGGCGAAGCGTAGAGCGGCGCTGGCATCGGTGGCGTCGGCCACGTTGGGAGCGGCGCGCTCATGCGAGATGACGACGACGACGACGACGAAAGCTGATGATGATTTTGTCGCGTCAATTTGTAACGGCTGTCCCGGGCGAACTCACGCGTGAGTTGACGACGCCGGACGACCGATACCGCGCGGCGCCGCGCGAGCGCGTAGAACTATTCGTGAGCGGTGCGCGCAAGGCGCGCGCGGGGCGTCCATGTCGCGCGCGGCGTCCATGGGCGCGGAAGATGATGCCGTTGTGCTGAGCGCGAGAGCGCTCATGCGCGGATTAGTCGACCGCACGCTCGACGTCGGGGCGTTTGTACGCGAGGCGCGCGAGTCAGACGGCGACGTCGATGCCGTGGTAGCCGCTGCGCGTCGGCGAGCGGTGGCGCGGGCGTATGAGATTGTGCTCACGCACGAGAGTGGTCGAGCTCCGCGCGCGCGCGAACGCTCTGTCCTCGCGGACGCGTGCGACGAGGCGTCGACGACGACGACGACGACGACGACGAATGCGCGTGGCGTGACGTATGATGATGTGTATTTACGCACGTTGCGCGTGCGCGGTGAGGACGCGGCGCGAGCGTTGGATGCAGCGGTGGATGAGCTGCGGCGAGAGTCAACGTCGAGCGACGAAGAGACGCGTGAGGGCGTACTTCGCGTATTATTCGCGCTGTGTGCGTCGAGCGAGCGCGTTGAGGACGTCGCGGCGAGTGGTGTGCGGTCGGCGCTCGCGGGTGTTGAGGTGTTGACGAACGCAGGGGATGCGGCGGCGAAGACGAGCGTATCGAGGTGGAGCGCGACGCCAGACGTCGGTCGGTTACGTACGGATACGCTCGCGACCGCGAGCGCGCGCGCGGATGAGGGGGCGGTGGCGACGGCGCGTGACATGTTCACTCTGCCGGGCTTGCAGCGCGGTGCGGTGTTCGGGCTCGCGCCAGTGGCGTCGACGTTTGGATTTGTTGAAGCTGAGAGCGACGACGAGGACGACATCGATAGCGCCAACGTCGCCAGCGGCGACGACACCAAAGTAGACGACGATGGCGTGACCACGCACGTCGTTGTCGACGCAGAAGCACTAGAAATAGAATCCGCCAATCAATGGTTACGCGCGGTTGACGTTCCAATCGCGGAGCGACGTGGGTGGGACTCGTCGCTGGCGCCGTCCCGCTCGTCGGCTTTGGACGCGGAAGCATTTGACATCGCGTATAGGCGTTCGTTTCGCACAATCAAAGAGCTTGAAAGCGAAACCGTGATCGCAAGCGAACGCGATTGCGTGCACGTCGCACTCGCGGCGCTCAGTGGGTGTGAAACTAGCGCGGCTATGTTAGCCGCGGCGGCCGCGGCGGATGGACGAGTCTCCATGCGATTCCAAGCGAGCTCCACTCGCGCGTTTCAAAACGTACTGAAGACGTTCGCGACGTCCGCCGAGCGTCGCTGCGAGCTACGTTACGTCGTTTCTGAGCTTTGCACGCCATACATGCGTCCAGTTGCGAACGCACTCGAAGAGATTTTTCGTGCGCACGCGGCGGCGTTGTATTCCATGGCGGACGCGACGGCGGAACGTCGATGCAGCGAAAGCGAAGAGTGTACTCGTTCAAGCCACGGCGCATCGATGTCATTGTCGACGTCGATGCATGCCACCGAAGCACCCGACATCACGCTGCTAGAGCTCACGGTGCATACGAAACGCGTGCGGCATCAAATTGACGTCATGTTCCACTTGTTGGCGTCTGAACGGTCACTCGAAACACACGCGGTGTCGCACGATAAGCTCCTTCAACGTTTGCAAGCGTCGCTTTCGCACGTAGAGGACGAAGAATCAGCGTTAATACAGTATATCTACGCGAGAGCGATGAAGCCTATCATCGACGGCGTCATGTCTTGGCTATATTCTGCCACTGCGAGCGACGCCGCAAACGAGTTTCTCATCGAGTGTGCACCGTCGTGGTCCAACTTGCGCACGTTCGACGAGTGTCGCGTTGATGGAGCGGTGCCGTGTTGGCTCGGTGGACCATTCCACGATTCACCGGATTTCGTGGAGACTGCAACGCTTCACCTCGCACGTGTTCGAGCTGGCATGGCACAAGACGTGACGTCTGGGCTCGAGAATGATATTCTTCTCGCTGGTTTACAATTGCGCATCCTTCAACGTTTGCCGCAGACTCGGGAGTTTACACGAGCTATAAAAGATGCATTTGAGAGCACGTCGTCTTTTGATGCGTACACTGAACAACACACACGTGACTGGAGAAATCGAGTGCGACTGTTGGAGTCACGCGTCTTGGTGCTATCTCGCGAATGTCTCAAAGACATGCAAGCAAAACGAACCGCTCACGCCGAGGAGGCTGAAATGAAACGCGTAGAGAACGTAGATGCGTTACGCATAGCGATTCAGGCGCGAGAAGAAGAGCGCCTTCAACGTCTCAACGCGACTGCCGCGGCGAAAAAGGAAAAACGTGAAGGACAGCTTGAAGAGTTAGAGCGACGAGAAGCGAGTCGAATTGAGGCACGAGAACGTCGCATTGCAGATGAGCGCGCTTGGCTCGAAGCTAAAGCCGAAGAGCATCGCGCTGAAGAGCAACGTAAGCTCGCAGAACAAATGGCTAAAACAGAACTTCACGTGCGACAGGAAGACGCAAGGTTGCGGTGGTTCAAATGGCAAAATGCCCGGCTCGCGCTGTCTGACGAACGCCTCGCGTTTATACGACGCATGGAGTCAGAACATGAAGAAGCTGCAGTGGTGAAACTCGCAGATGTCATGAGCGCGGGCTTAACGATCGCACCTCCGAGCGAATTGATTGTCTTGCCGTTCGAAAGCGTTGAGACCGCCGCGGCATATGACGACGACGACGTCGTTGTACCGCTATCTATCACGCATGTTGCCACCGCCGAAATATCGGACACCGGCATCGTGTCAACCTTGTCAAATATCGCCAGCGAGGTCCACGAAGAAACCTTCGATCCAATGGTTACCGCCCCGCAGATGGAGGATACAGCGCTTGATACTGCACTGCCGCCTAACGCAATAACAATTGTAGCCCCGCAAGAGGACGCGATCGAGCACCGCGGCGCAGCTGTCGACGACGAAGATATCGCCGAGGACACTGCCTTTGGAACCCCGCTTCCTGTGCTTCTCAGGCACAAGATGAGCGAAATCGTCCAGCGACAATGCTTATCCATTGGACGCTTTACCATGTCGGTGTTCTTTGACCACCTCGCATTTGAAGCGCACTTCAACGCTGTCGTACGCTTTACTTTAGGTGGTGAGAGCGCATTCTTCGATGGTATCGTACGCGGCCTTGAACGTGCGTGCGCGGATACGAGAGCGAAAATCATTCGCTCGAGTCAACACATCGCGCGCGGCGTTCTCGAGGACGCGTTGCAAGACGTCGGATTGAACGAGCATCCATTGTGTGAGCGTCTGTCCATGCGTGAAAACGACGATGATGGCATGACGTTTGATGCATTCAACCTCAACTTGTGCAGTGGGTTAACGTGTGAGTACGCGCTTCCGTGGCCATTGAATTTGGCGTTTGTTGGGATGAATGAAAAGTACGCGTTGTCCCACTCTCAAGTCGCGTTGTTGCAAATTTGCCATGGTGCGCGAGCGGTGCGCGCGTGTTCTGCGCTCCTACACGCAAGCAGTCGTTCGAACGCGCTCAGAAACACCACGCAAACGAATCTGGATCTTCGTTCGAGGCGTCTTCGAAAATTATCCCTCTTGGTGACTGAGTTTCAACACTTTATAGACGCTCTGTACGGGCATGTCTTTGAAGCGGTGCATCTCGGCGCCGGGCGCTTTTTGAATACGCATGTTCGCGACGCGCAAGGAAACATCGTTCCGCGCGATTTGCATGATTTGCGCGCTGTCGTGGAGCGGTACTGCGCGCGCGTGCACGAGGCGTGCTTCTTACGACATGTGGACACGGCGCTCAAGGCGCTCGTCGAGGATGGCTTGCAGCTCGCGCTGGATTTAGGAGCGCTCTTTAGCGCGCGTACAGCGGAAACGTTACTCACCGATGGTCCAGCGTACGCCAGTGCACAGCAGATCCACGCCAAGTTTCGCGCGCTTATGACGCAGCTTTGCTTCCGCGTACGCGTGACATCGAGCGAAGCCGCGGTTGGATTCATCGAGCGCGTCGACTTCAACAGCTTTTATCTTTCAAACATGACGGAGCAAGATTTAGAATTTTAGGGAACAATCGTATTGTAGTATTCAATGTATAGACTATGTAGTGGCTAGTAATCAGACTCTTCAGACTCGTCGTCGTCGTTATCATCATCGTCGTCCTCGTCGTCTTTATCTTCATCCTTTTTACCCTTTGGCGTGAACCCGTCCCGCATCAACGACTTCAAATCCTCACCCGAAAGCGCGCTCAATCGCTTCGTCAATTTGCGCGTCTCCAGCTCAATCTCGGTATCGAAATCTTCCATGAGCTCCGCCATAAATGGAATCGCTTCGGGTAACAGCGCGAGATACTCCTCTTGTAATTTATCCACCACTTGATCGATGGTTTTAATCGTCAAGAATTTGCTTCGCGAGAGTTCTTCGCGACCCGTCATGAGAATGGCGCGATGTAAAGGTTTCCAATGCGCATCATCAGGTGCGGCGGCAAGAAGCGATGAGCACGCCGCCACCGCTTCGGCTCCAAACGAATCTTCATCCATAAAGTGTTCGTAGTCGCTTTCGTCAGAATCCGTGGGCGGCGACGCCTTGAGTTGCGCCGCGACGAGCGGGTACAATAGGTTGTACCGGTTGGAATCCATAAAACCGACGCTATCGTACTGGAAGCATCGGCGCAATGCGCCTAACGTCCACTTGCGCATGCGCCAAATATCATTTTGGGCGACGAGCTCTGAATTCGAGCTCTTTCGCTTCTTCTTGCTGCTCGTCGGGTCCGCATCCGAGTCGAGCGCGGCAGCGGCTAAATCGAGCAAGTGACGGAAAAACGGCACAAACACTGACCGAAGCTCATCCGCAAGCGATGCTGCGAGACGGAACAACGCGGCGAGGCGCGTTCGAGTGACTTCGGTCTCGCCAGAGCGCGCACGCGCCCACTCGACGCATTGCAAGAAGAAGGGTAAAAACTCGCTTTCGGTGCATTTGAGCGCGAGCGATACGCATGCCTGGACGGCGGCGCCTTCGACAGCATCCAGCGCCGCTTCCGGCGCACCCACAGGCGCATGTCGCCGAATATCCAACGCGCGTAGTACCACGATGAAGAGTTGCTGCCGATGGGCGTTCGATGCGTTATCGACGTCACCAGCGGCGGCGATAATCTCCAAGAGGGCGGCGCACGAAGCGGCGCCGTCGGCGCCCTGGTGCGCGACGCACGAATCCCACGCATCCACCAATGGTCGCACTAACAAACGCAACTCAATCGTTGTCGGAAGCTCTTGTCGGAGCAATAAAGCCAACTCGTGCACAGCCTTGACGTCACCGGTAACTTCTGGCGCACCAGTCTTTGGCACCACGGCGGGGTGCAACGCCACGTTGATGACGTCGGCTAAAAATGGCGACATGAACCCCGCGAGATGCTTGACAAACATGCGAATCGCAGCGATGCACGCGTGAACGACAAGCATGTCTTCGTTCCCATCGTCACCGTGTTTGTTTCCGTCGCTACTGAACGAATCGGCGGCGGATGTAGTGGTTTTAATGAGCGCTGGGACAGCGGCGTTGATGACGGGCGCCATGCGAATGCCTAACACTTTGGCGAGCGTCGCGAGCGACAGCGCGGACGATGCCGCGAGCGTTTGCGAATCGGCACCGAGACGAGAAATCACCGCCGGGATGACACCAATGAGAGCCTTCGTGACATCCTTGCTCGATGTGAAGCGAACCGCGGCAGCCTCTAAAGACACGAGCGCGGCTTGCGACGTCGTCGCGCTCGCGGATTGAATCAATGCCGACAATTGTTGAATCAAGGCGACACCCGCGGCTGCTTCGGCGCCATCTCCTCCCGCGGTGTCACGTTCGCCATTTTGCAAACGATCAGTGACGAGAGCGAGCACCTTACGTCGAACTCGTCCCTCCTTGTGCGCGAGAAGCGGCGTCAGAGCGCTCAAGAATGGGCCAGGCGCGAGCAAACCATCGAGCGCGCTCAACAAGTTTTGCCCGCTCGCCTCCGCCTTGGCGGCGTTCTTCACCGGTGACTTGGAAGATTTCGACTTTGATGGCGACTTTTCAATCGCCGCTGCAGATTGTAAGAGCACAATCGCAGATTCTGCCAACGCGGCGTAGCCGGTTTGGAGTCGCTCCGCGTCTTCGACATCGGCGACGCGCTTTTGGGCGCGAATAAACTGCGGCATTGACAAGTGTTTCGCACTCGTTTCCGCGCACATGCGCACGATACGGGCGCCGTCAGCAGAAGATTCCTAATGACGATACGAAGAAATTGGTTAGTACGCGTGCTTGGCTCGCGAACGACGAATGCAATGATAACAAAACATGTCTCAGAAGGAAAGCAGCAGATTCGTATGTCTCATCAACGGAGTCAGAATCCTGACACAAAAGAATCTTTCATCATAGAAATGGTCGAGAAAAAGAAGAGAAACACGAGCGATGAAACGTACCTTGAGTGCGGTGACTAATGCGGTGACGGAGTCCACGGGCGATTCGCACGCGAGAAGAGACGAAAGGAGTTCGCCGACCCACGCGTCTTCGTCACCGACTGGCACGTCAACGGCGTCTACTGTAAAAGACTTGACACGAAGTTCGCGTGCAGATTCTTCTAGGGACTTCGTACGACGAAGCATGTTCAAAATGATCACTGGTAGCGCCTCGCCCACTGGCGAAGCTCGGATGAGCGCGGCGCAAATGGGCGCTCGTCGCCGCGGCGGAGCGCTCGGAAGAGAGTCAATGAGCCGGCTGACAACGTTGGCCAAACTTTCACCGCTCTTCAACCACACCGGCACGACAGCTGTCAACGCGTTTTCTAAGGCGCGCTGCGACAAAACGTCGTCACGGGCCGCCGCTCGATCGGATAATGCCGAACCGACTTCAAACATGTGCTGAAGAACGGCGTCTGGAGACGCGTGCGCCACTTGCGCGAGGCAAGCTAAAGCCGCACTTCGAGCCGCGCCTTCCGAAACTTCACGCACGGCGCGGATGATGAGTGGGACATCCCACGCTTTGCTCTTCACCTTTGCGAGAGCGAGTGATTCTAATGTGCGCAAAGTAAGTGCTTCGATGTAGCCTCCCGCGGCGACGCCGGATTCGTCGTCAGAGTCGTCAGAGTCTGAATCCGAATCATCGTCGTCGTCGTTTTTCTTCGCACGAGCGGCAGCTTCATTTAAAAGTGCTTCCAAAAAGTGCTGACACGGCTCGACAAGCTTGTCGAGGTGTTCCGTCTTGTCAATCTTCCAACCAAGAACCTCAAGAGCCGTGACTGCGGCTTGCACCAGTTCTTGGCTGCCCAGCATGACGGTCGAATCCGACTTTGCACTCGCGGTTTTGCCCTTCTTTTTCGCAGGAGCAGAAGCTGGCGCGTTTGACAGTGCAGATTCTAACGTCTTAACGACATCGCTCGCGTCAATTGTGAGTGCGTCGACGGCAACCTGCGCCTCTCTTCTGGACACTTCATCTGCGTCGGCGTTGACGGCGTTGAACAAAATCTTAAAGAGCTGAGCCTTTGGGTCAGTTTTCAGCGCGTGCGCAAACTCGGGCGTCGCGCAGCTGAATGCAGCAGCGCGAACGGCCGGCGGGCTGGGCGGCACCATGCATCGCATCAAAAGCGCCCAGCCTTCGCCACCATCTTTGCCAAACGTCGACGCGTAATCTGGTGTGTACGCTTGCAAAATTTCCACGACTAGCGCAGCCTTGGCGTTCGTGTCATTCGCCATGGAATCTAAAGACCAAGAGAGCACTGGTAATAATACGTCCGCTTTCGCACCTGCGTCACCAAAGCCACGCGTTGAAGCAATTAAGCATCGCGCGCCGTACGCGTCCATCATCGGTATCGCCGCCGTGGTCATTTCCTGCACCGGCTCCAAAAAGGAGACGAGCTCAGACTTCGGCGACTTCGCGGCACTGATACCGTGTTCGATAGCTTCACACAGCTTCGATGCACCCTTGAGTGATATCTCTTCCGCCGCAGCAACGATGGCCTTTACAACTGGATTCACACTTTTGGCTCGAGAGAACGCGCCCAGAAGTGCGGCGGCGGCGGCGCGCACGGGTGACACAGACGACGCCGCGGCAACAATCACGGGCGCAATTGACGGCACCGTCGATGTGCTTTGACAGAGTTCGAGCGCGGCGACTTGCACGCGCGGATCTACCACTGACGGATCCGCGGCAAAACGCGCGGATAAAAACGCGCTCGCGCCAGACGTCCCGTAGCACCTATCGCATGCGTCGAGGACATCCTTCAAACGCTCTCCGATTGCGACATCAAACGCGTCGCTATCCTTCGCGCTCGTCATTGCGAGTTGTTTGAAGCACTCTGGCAAGATACTATCCGCCTCGTCTTTCGCCTTCTTCGGTAAAGCGGCGAGTAACGCACGCAAAAGCCCACGAGCGCACGATGAAACGTACTTGCCAGCGGATGAATGACTCACCACCATTTTCTGAATTTCCTCCGCATCTACGACGTCACTGACCACGAATTCATCAAACGTGATGCCATTTGTATTGCCGACACCGTAGGTCCAATGTTCTCGAACGGTACTCCAAGCCGCGGCGCGAATCGCCGCCGCTGCCGCGCCGCTTTTGCCAGACGTCTCCTCGACGGCTAGTTTGCACGCCAAAAGAAGCGTCACTCGTCCAACGTTGTTGGCATCCCTGAAACTTTCCTGAATCCAAAGTTGTCGATCGTCTTTCCCTTCTTCATTCATCCAAGTTTTGTTGGCGCTCGATAAAGAGCTGGCAAACGCGGCGAGCACGGCGGAGTTGCACGCGGCGCCGTACGAGCCATCCTTCTTATCGCTTTCCATGACACCGCGAACGTCATCTCCGCGAACTTTGTCCAGCGCAGGGTGATTACAGGCGCGAATCGCCGCAAGCGCCGCCTTGGTGACGTTCTTGCTCGATTTCGATGTAGAGAAGAGCGAGTACTCCAACGCCAACGCCGCGGCTCTACCAGCGAGCGCGGACGGCGACGAGTCCATCTCAGACTTCGAGAGCACGCCGAGCGTAAGTCGCAAAGCTTTCTTTGCTACGCGACGCTCGTCATCACTTTTTGCACTTCCGGCCGCGAGAGCGGTGGCTGACACGGCCAAACGCGCCTTGGCTGCAGCAAACAGCGCGCCGTCGTCATTCACCATGCGACGAAGCGCTTCGAGCTCCATCGCCGCCGCCGCCACTCGAGGATCGTCATCAGACACGCGTCGCAACATGGCTGGGCCTAGTGCTGAATTACGCTTGATCGCAGAAGGAGGCTCGCCGTCTTTCTCAACTTCAGTGTCAAGCTGAGCGAGTTGCGCGATGGCGCTTTCCCGCATGCTCGCGTTGGGGTGATCGAGCGCGGCGTGAATCGACGTCGCGTGACCAGACATGGGCGCAGATGCGGAACCGAGAAGTACCGAGCGCAGAAACGAAGCGTCTTCTTCCGAGGCGACCAACTTGTCTTTCTTTGATGTGTTTTCGCCGTGCGCGTCATTCTTTTTCTTTGCCACAGCGCCGCGCATGATGAAATCCACGGCTTCGCTCGTCGCCACTGGATGCTTTTGATCCGCAAGAATCAAGAGAGACTTAACCGTCGCCGCCTCCGCGCCGCCCTTCTTGGATGTTTTCAGCAAAATAGGCATCATCACCATGAAGTGCTTGCCATGCAACGGCACCTTTTCAATCACGCCTCGCAAGACGCGCTCGTAATTCGCGTGCACGTCGACGAATTCGGCGAGCGAACGCACCAGCGGAATTGAAAATGCATCAGCTCTGTAACTGTGCACCAAGTCCGCGATTAACTCTTCCAATTCTGGGATTTTTACCAAGTGCTTAAACGCACGTTCGGGCAAAGTCTTCACGCGCTGCGTCTGACAAATCGCAAATAACGCTTGCAGCGCTTGCGAATGCAACGGCACGCGCGACCCCTTTGCGATGCCTTCAATCAACGCCTCCACGAGCGGTTCCGCCATGTCCGTTCGCGCAGCGAGCTGCGTAGCCACCATAAGGGCGCCTGCAAACTGTTCTGCATTCGCTGCCGACGCGAGACCGGCTTCGAGGTACGGTAAGAGTCGCGTCGTGATGCTCGAATCCACCTCCTTCATCACGCCGATAGCCTCTGTCAACAATACGGCGTAAAACGCCGACGTCGACCCCACGTTACCCTGCAAAGCGAACGAAAATAATAAAAACACACAATCAGTCAGAGAACATCACGGGTGCTATGCACACACACATACACACACACACACACACACACACACACACACACAAACGCGCGAGATACAACAAAGATGTGCGCCGGCACTCTAGGCGTTACGCTTCACCGCGAGCGCAGTACGTTGCGAGCGAAAGAAACAAACGCCGACAATGCCAGTACTTAGATCAAGCGATCAAATATACCACACCAGTTGACAATCCATCCCGGTTCGAATACACGAGTGCATGCGACGGCGTGATTGGACGCTTCAACCAAAGTGGAACTACTAAAAACACAAGGCGCGCGTCGCGCGCTTTCATCATTCGCATTCGTCGTCGTACCTTTGTCGTCGCCATTTCCGCGGCACTTTGCGCACAAAACGTAAAAAATGCCTTATCTTTTGAACATCGCACCGCAAGCGCATCTCTCGGGGGCGCCGCACCGGTTTCTTTCACCCCAGACAACCATTTAAAGTGCTTACTATTCTCCAATTGACACGTCTGCGCGACCTTGACAAACTCCGCCGTCCCGTGCCACGGCATCGCGCACGCAATCAAATCATCCACATCATACACATGAATCTTAAACCGCCGTATCAAATACTCAATCGTCTTACTCGCCGCACGTTCGGTAAAATACCCCGATAAAAGCCTCAAATACGCACGCACAAGCTTCGACGTCGCCGCGTTCGACTCGGCGTCCCGCGCCTCGCGCCTCGCGCCCTCCGCCGCGCGCGTCGAAAACAACCCCTTCGCATGCGCCTCAAATCGCCCATCTCGTCGACACAGCTCCTCAAACCCACTCACACCAATCGCATGGATGCTCTCCAGATCGATATCCGCCGCTTGGCGCGTCGTAAACAGCACAGACGCCTTGGCGTTCGCACCGATGCGCTGCTCCGATGCCGCCACATGCGTCTTCACATCCGCCAACGCCGCGCCGATCGCCGTCAGCGCCATGGTGTGCGAACGCGCGTGCGCGATAGAACGCTTCGATTGCGTGCTCTCTCGCGCGCTCCACGCGTCCGTCGCCCCGTCGCTCGCGCGCGGCGCGGTCTGGAGCCGCCGCCGTGCGTGGGCGTGTTGGGTGGCGGCTGTACACCGACAGCACGTGGAGCGCCAACGGGTCGTTCGGGTCGTTCGTCGACGACGCGCGCGCGCGCCGACGCGCCGCCACTCGCGCGAACGCGACCATGGAGTCGTACCGAAAAGCGTTCATTCAAACCGGCAAGTTTGCGCCGATGAAACACTTCATGGTGCGTGGCGACGGGCGTGGGGCTGCGATGGCGCGCGCGCGCGTTCGAGGTTTGCGCGCGGATGCGTGACGAGGGTGATTGCGTCGTGCGCGCGCGCGCGCGACGTCGTCGAGCGATGACGCGCGGTGCGGATGGATGATGGAATATATGACTGACGATGTCGATGCGTTGGCGCGCGCAGGTGGGGGTGTTTGCGCTCGCGTTTGGGCTTGAAACGTATCACCATCACACGTTTCACGGGCATCACGACCACGGGGACGGCGCGGACGCCGCGGGGCACGCGAAGGATGACGCGGCGGCGAGCGCGGCGGCGAGTGCGAAGGAGGATTCGATACCTTCGAGCATGAATGATGTGATGTCGGAGGTGCGGGCGCTTCGGGAGGAGGTGAGAATCATGCGCGGGTCGTCGGAGCCGCGGGCGTAGGTCCAAGTCTGCGCGTTTGAATGAAACGCGTGAATAACGAGAGAACGATGTAATGTATATGTCCGATGTTGTGTACAAAACTATGATGCTGTTGTGTGACTATGTAGCGGCGGCGGTGTGTGTAAAAACTTACGACGATGATTGATTGGACGCGCTCATTCGGCGGCGAGGCGCATGCCTTGAATCTTTCCCGCAGTTTGTTGACATAAATCCGTAGACGTGCTGTTGACGCGTTTGGGTTTACTCACTGGCGTGTCACTTCCATCGGGCTCTTCACGCTTTCTTCCGCGCTGGGCGTCGATGGAGCGCACACCACGATCGTCATCGCATCTAATGATATCGACTTCCGCGACGGCGGGCGACGGCGAGTGCGCTTCGACGTCCTCGTCGTCGACGCTCTCGCTCGCGCTTTGAGAATGCGATGCCTCCACTGTTTGCTTCCACGTGCCACCATCCATGGCGTCATGTACCCAGTACTTCTCTCGCACTGTCTCTCGTCCAGGGTAGATGTCTGGCGTGATTGCGTCGTCACCTCCTCGCAACCAACTCATGCACATGGTTAAGCATTGCATCGCCGTCGGACGCGCGCGCGGATCCTTTTGCATCGCTAACCGACCTAATTCACGAATAAAATCCACCTCTGCGGCGTATGTCTTACGTGTCTTACGTCGTAATTGTTCTATGAGTTGAAAACACATCACACCGTAGCCGTAAATGTCCGAAGACGTGTCGTACGGCTTACCGCGTTCGACTTCGGGCGCGCGATACTTTGGCGGACCGATCTTCGGCGTTAGGCGCGGGTTGACATCCTCGCGCGTCGTCCCTCCCGGGAGCGCGCGTGCCAGGCCGAAATCAGTCAACTTCGCCGTTTTATAATCCTGTGTTCACGCGTGATCACGCATACGCGCGCATACAGTCGAGTCGTCAGTCTCACAAAGGCGCAAAAAAGCGTCCCAACCGTCTTCGCGCCGTCCCGAGTTCGACGCGTCGCGAGTCAATACGCATCATCAATCACGCACCTCAGTCACCAATACATTCCTCGCCTTGACATCCCGATGCACGTGTCCCATCGCGTGCACGCGAACCAACGCCCTGGCTACGTCCGCCAATACTTTCACCCTATTCGTCTCGTTCACCACGCGCTTGCTTCGCAGCGAGTGCGGAATGAATTCCATCACCATGTGCGCGTCTCCATCCTCAATAAACCCCCCGTACACGCGCGTAATATTGGGATGCGCAAACGATGACAAATACCATAAATCCCGCTTTAACCCGGCGATGCGATCGGGCCGGGCGTTGGCGGTGACTTTAATCGCAACTGGTTCACCGAGTAATTCCCCGCGAAAAACCTTTCCAAATGAGCCGTCGCCGACTTGCGTCCAGGTTTCGCGCGCGCTCAATTCGTCGGGATCGAACCCGGGCGGGCCGTCGCATGGGATGAGCGTGGTGTTCGGTCCGCGCGCGGCGTCCGCGGGCGCGTGGGGCGACATGCGGCGCCGAGGACTGGCGGCGAAAGTGCCTCGTGACGTGCACTTTTTCAACTTTTTTGGGACACACCGACCAATCATGACTAGGGGGTAATGTCGGAACAAATTGAGATATTTTGTGAGCGGATGGTTGGCGCGGGACTGAAGCTGAAAGGTCGAAAGGTCGTGGCGTACAGTATATATATATGCGCTTGTGGTTGTGTTACACTTGTGGACGCGTTTGGACGATGTAGATTTTACCGTTTCGAATGACGCCTTCGACGTCCTGGGCGGCGCCAAGGGCACGTTCGATGGCGACGCCGGCGCGCGCGACGTCGGAGAGAAGCTTTTCTTGCGTGACGGGGTCCCAGATTAAGGCGTCGCCGCCGTAGTCGGCGTGGAGTTCTATCGTGTGATGCATGGGTACGGATTCGTAGAGACCTGCGCCGGCGTAGCCTTCGAGATCTTCGCCGTTGGAGTCGGAGCGGAAGATGAGCGTCTCGCACGGGACGCGCAATACCGAGTTTTTCGATGGGAAACCGCCGATTTCAGGCTTGGACACCTCGCCGTTGGGTCCTTTCTTCACCGTGAAACTTAACGCGCGCCCGGGGTAATTCCCGACGAGGGTTTCTCCTAACCCTTGAACGACTTCGGCGTATAACTCGGTGGCGTCGTTGGTGCTCGGGTTGGTGGTGTGAATGACAAACGCATAGTCGGCGTCAATCACCGGCTGCACGAGCACAGACATGCGCAGTTTGCCGTGATCGAGCCTACGGTTGCGCATACTGATGAACGCGCGCTCGTTCCATTTGGACGCCCACACGTCGCACAACGCTTTCCACGCTAGATTCCAGCCATCTTCGTCGCTCGGTGGCGTCAAGCCGCCGGCGCGCATGACGTCGCCGACGGCGTCCAACATCCCTGGCGGCGGCGTCACCGAGCGCGCGCACGTACGACAGAGCTTCAACGACGTCTTTAATGACTCGCCGCTCGAATCATCAATCTCTCGAAGAAGCTTATCCATCGTCTTCGCTTGTGACGCGTTGATGTCGTTCGCGAGCACGTCTTCAAACGTGCCGAAGGGAATCGCCACCGACACTGGTAGTTGAATCCAGTCGGGTATACCGCCGCTCACGAGCGCGTCTCGTAAAGATTTCGTGTTTCGTGCCTTAGCACCGACGACTCCATCTTTAAATGCATCCATACCGATCGCGTACTTGCCACCAAACTTTATATCTTTGATGTGTATGGGCGACGTCGCGTTCAACGACCCGGCGGCGTGACTCTGATTCGAACGCTCTTGCCCGATGGATGAAAACTCAATCTCTTCCCATTTGACGATTTCATCCGCGCCGACGCTCATTTTTAATGACTTCCCATTCATCTTTGTAAACGATAATAAAATACTGGGGTCATAGCACGTGGCGAACAACACGTCGCTATTTCTCGCCCGCACTGCGCTGTGCGACAGCACGTCCACAGAAGACCCGGTGACGACGGCGACCGCGCCCGATGGAATCTCTTCATCTCCGCCTACGTAATCACAAATCAGAATCGTCGGAACTTGAAAGGTGTCGTTCATGACATCTTCGAGCTGCACAACGCGCTTGACTTGACCTGAGCACGTCGCCGGGGAAATGACTTGCCAGTCGCCCATCTTGGCTTGCTCGCGCAAGTACGGGTCGAGCCGCGTGAGCACGAGAGATAACGCAAACGCCGGACCACCGCGAATGACTTCCTCGGAGAACAATTCGACGGTCCACGACTCACAGTTACATCGACGACCGATGACATCCGCCGTGGGTTGCATCAAGTCGAATGTTTTGGACGCGTGTTCGGTGACGGCGAGCCGAATGCGGTCGACGGTGGCTTTGGCACGCAAGGCCCAATCGGCGTCGCCGTTATTCTTCGCCTCGCGAATGCGACGCCAGTTGAGCAAACTGAACAACAAGTCATCATTCGTGGACGGTAACGATAAGCACAAATCCTCGAGTACCATATCCGTGAGCTCCATTTGGCCTTCGATGCCGCTCACGGCTTCGGCGCCGCGTTGAATCGCGCGATTGCTCACGTCGGCAATGGAAATATCCAAGTAGAGCAATTCGCGAACCCACGCCGGATCTTTGGCGTCGGCCAAGCCAGAGTCACGCAACCCATGTCTCGCTTCCAAACACGCGCCGATGACGTGGAAAATATCCCCGCTCGATTGATTCTGCATGATAAACTGAATCGATTGCACGACGTCGTTTGACAGTCGACCGCGGCAGGCGTTGAAACTCTCCTCCAAATCCGCGCCGCTGTGTACGGATTTCAAGATTTTCCTATAATTCTCAAAGTCTCGAATGAGCTCGTTTTTAATCTGCGGTCGCCAAATTGGTTCACTCTTGACCGGCCGCTCGAAAGACTCGAGACGTTCGCGAGTGACGCCGCCTTCGGTGAGCGTGCTCCAGTAAGCGTTCAAGTCGCCTTCGGCGCGTAAAAAGTTCAAGTAGGCGTCGCAGATGACGATATCATCCGGCGTCGTGTTATTGTGCAGCTTTTGATGCCACTCTTCCATCCAGATACCTTTAACTTCTTTTATGTTGTTGCGGTGCATGATGTTTAAGATTTCATCGCGGATTTGTTGGCCTTGTCCGCCTTCGCCACCCTTGCCGAGCGTGCCGAGCATGAGACGGGCGACGTCGCGAAGGTGCGGCTTGGAGCAGTATATTTCAGCCACACTGTGCGTGAGTTTAGATTGTGCGCTGGATAATTCGCGCGGCTTGACGTTGTAATTGCGTTGCCATGTGAGTTGGCGAATGGAGCTGAACCGAAGCCAAACGAAAATCTTCGCCGCCGATTCAATCGCCTTGGATGCGCTCTCGGCGTCGCCGCAATGTTTTTTTAAAAGCGAATGCGCCAAGTTGAACCGGTGCATGAGCGACCACCATGAATTGCCAGCTTCAGCGCGCGTGATGGCATCCACGAGGTCATCCACCGTTCGCTCTTTTGGGTTCACGCGCATGCATGACGCTTGGAAATTCGCGTTCCCGTTGGACGCATCCTTGTACCAATGCGTGCCCGCGGCGTCGCGAAAGACAAAATGTAAACCCATGAGCTCGTTCGGACCAGCGCCTGGCAAGTCAAATGTCAAACTCTGCATGAAATAACACGCGTCGAGTTCTTGTTCATCCATAGTCGCCGTCGAGGACACGCGGTCGCTGGGAAAACATCCTTCAAACGGCACGAGGGGCGTTTCGCACGACATGTGCGACACAACCTTTGTGCCCTTGGGATGCACATCCTTCTTGGGTAAAATCCACTGCCCGGGCTCGTCCTTGGCTACGCCCCAGTGCACAATGAGCGGCTCCAGCGCATTCGTCGTCATCACCACCTGCCGGGACGTGACCATGTTCCTCGGCGCAGACTCTGCTTCTTTGTCTCGTTCAGAAAACTCAAACACTTGCACGATGAGCTCGCCGTCGGCGAGCGGGTAAATGCGTTCGCCGATGAGCATGCGGCCGTCATCGTCGGCTGAAATCGCGCGCCATCGCTCAACGATTGAAGGTTCAGTGCTCTTCTTGGTTTCTTGCGTGTCAATCAGTGCGGACGGCGCGACAAGCTCTCGTAAATTCCGTCCTCGCCGGCGCTCTGACGCGTCATAGGCGACAACCTCAGGCGTGACGACGACGGCGGGCGGTTCTTTATCCACCACCGGTGCTTTCGCCTGCGCATGCGCCACCGGCTCATCAACGACGATCGCCGCCGCCTTCATTTGCGCCTCCGCCACGCGTCGCGCCTCCTCCTTCTCCGCCTTGCGTCGCGCCTCGTCCCGTCCCGCTTCAACCGTCTTCGCCTCCAGCGCGCGACTTTCATCATCTCCATCCACCGGCGCTTGCCCATACCGCTTACGAATCGCATTCAAACTCAACCCATTCGCAACTTCACGTTTCAAATCCAACGCCGCGGCTTTAAACTCGCTCGCCTGCCACTCAGGCGTCGTGTTCTCGGGCTTTCCAGCCTCTTCCCAGCGCACGTACGCGCGAATCTGAATCAAATCCCTCGGCACCTCCACCCTATCCAGCTCCTCCGCCGTAAACTCGATCGCCGCAGACGACGCCGATGACGATGCGTTCCCCCGCCGCGCTTCACACCGCGTCCGCCGCGCCGCACACGGTGCGCCGCGCGCGATCGGCGATCGCCCGCGCGCCGCCGGATGCGCTTTAATCATCCCTTTGACCCCGGTCGTCGCCGCGTACGACGCAGACATGGCGCGCGCGATGCCCGGGACGATGTAAACAATGTTCGACGCGCGATGTGTCGCGACAAACTCGCGCGCGTGAGATCGCAATCGCGTCAAAAAGTGGCGTTGATTGGCGAATTGATTGTGCGATCGATCCGCGTCATCATTGGCGATTACCGTTGCCGGCGCATCATTCGCCGTCGCGCGCCTTCGCCGATCGCCGGTAGACGCACGCGCAGCAGTCCCTCGATCCTCGCTGCACGCACCGCATCGCGCATCGCGACGATCGATCGGATGTCGACGTACACGGAAGCCGACGTGGCGGCGCACGCGCATGCGAATGATTGCTGGGTCATCATCGACGATGGCGTGTACGATTTAACCAAGTTTGCCAAGTTTCATCCCGGTGGGGCGGCGCTGATCGTCGCCGCGGGTGGACAGGATGCGACAGAGGCGTTTTATGGCTTGCACAGGGCGGAGATCTTGGAGAAGATGGCGGGGAAGTATAAAATTGGTGTGTGCGCGGGGAAGCGTCCTCGGAGCGTCGAAGCGTACGGGGCGTTGAGTCGAGTGCCGTATGCGGAACCGAGCGCGTTTCAGGGCGCACCGTCGCCGTACTATGATGAATCACATGTGCGGTTTCGTGAAGCGGTGCGGGCGTTTTATGATGAGCATATACGACCGGACATGGTGCGCCTGGATGACGCGGGGACGTCGCCGAGTATGGATGTCTTCGCAAAGCTCGGCGAGGCGGGCATGTTGGCGACGCGTTTGCAGCCTGGACCGTGGATGATGGATTGCGTGAAGAATTGTGGGATGAAATTACCGGGTGGTATCGCGCCGGAGAAGTTTGATACGTTTCATGAGCTCATCGCGCATGAAGAGCTCGGACGGTTGGGCGTGCCCGGGTACTGCGACGGCTTGGGCGCGGGATTTGTCATCGGTATCCCGCCCGTATTGATGTTTGCGCGACCGGAAATCCGTCAGAAAATTGGCCGAGAGACTATCATGGGCAAGAAGACGATTTGCCTCGCGATTTCCGACCCATTTGCGGGCTCGGATGTGGCGTCGATTCAGTGCACGGCGACGAAGACGCCGTGTGGCAAGTTTTACATCGTCAACGGCGTGAAGAAATGGATCACGAATGGCGCGTTCGCGGATTATTTCACCTTGGCCGTGCGTACTGGTGGTAAAGGGTTTCAGGCGCTGTCGCTCATCGTCGTCGAGCGTGGTGAGGGCGTAGAGACGACAAAGATCAAGACGTCATATTCCCCGGCGGCGGGCACAGCGTACATCATCTTTGAAAATGTCAAAGTTCCGGTTGAAAATTTACTCGGGCGCGAAGGCGACGGGTTTAAGCTCATCATGCACAACTTTAACCACGAACGGTGGATGATCGTCGCTGGTACGAATGGCGCCATGCGCAACGTCATCAAAGAATGCTATTTGTGGGCGGCTCAGCGCAAGGTGTTTGGCAAGCCGTTGCTCGAGCAAGCCGTCATTCGCAACAAACTCGCGCGCATGACATCTCAACTCGAAGCCGTGCAGTGCTGGACCGAGGCCATAACGTATCAAATGGGCATTTTAAGCCACGAAGAGCAAGCCAAGCAGCTTGCAGGGCCGATTGCGTTGTTGAAATTCCTGTGCACACGCGTGGCGAATTTCGTCGCCGACGAAAGCGCTCAAGTCTTCGGCGGCCGCGCCATCACTCGCACCGGCATGGGGCGAGTCATCGAAGGTTTTAACCGCGCGCACAAATTTTCTGCAATTTTAGGCGGAAGCGAAGAGGTCATGGCTGATCTCGGTACGCGCCAAGTGATGAAGCAATTCCCAGACGCTAAGCTCTAGTCGAGCAATGATTTTCCCCTCCAATTTACAATGATTTTTGATCTTTCTTTTCGTTGTCACGTGTGTTGACGACGCATCACAGTAAACGTTTATAATGATGATAAATAAACACGTACACATTACAAATAAATAGCTTTACCGTACTAGCGAGGCGCGGCTGGCGCGCGTTGAGAGGCGTCGGCGGCGACGTCTTCAACGATGAACGAAGGCTTCTTCTCGTCATCCACGGCCTCGGGATAATCGAGCGTGTAGTGCAAACCGCGGGACTCTTTGCGCATCAACGCGCATCGTAACATTAACCTACCGACGACGATTAGGTTACTAATCTCGGCGGTGCCCATGGTGTACCCAGAGCACACCGCCGCGCGGTCTTCGCACGCGCGCGACAGCGTCTGAAGTTTACGCAACGCGTCTTCCATCTCCACCGTCGTGCGCACAATCCCGGCAGCGTTCCACATCGTGCGCTGAATTTCAGCACGCATGTCACGCTCCCACGCGTCGTCTTTGTTGACAAACGCAGAGTTGGTTGCGCACGCGCGAGTGAGCGCCAAGCACTCCTTGTCCAGCCACCGTCGCAATTCATCTTCGTCGACGTCGAGCGCGGGTAATTCCGCACGCAAGGCGTTGATTTCATCCGTTACAGACGCCACGGCGCGACGTGCGAACACAACGCCTTCCAACAATGAATTGCTCGCCAATCTATTGGCGCCGTGCACGCCCGTGTAAGCGACTTCACCGCACGCAAAGAGCCCTCGCAATGACGTCTCCCCGTTTTCATTTGTCGACACCCCACCGCACATGTAATGCGCCGCTGGAACGACAGGAATACGCTCCGTCGTCATGTCTAGTCCACGTTTGGCCAATTCACCGGCGACGCCGGGAAAGTTGGCGCGAATTTCGTCCGCGCCGACGTGCGTAATGTCTAAAAACACGCAGTTTGACTTTGTACGCTTCATCTCGCTGTCGATGCTTCGAGCGACAATATCTCTTGGTGCAAGCTCTTCACGCTCGTCGTAACGCGACATGAAGCGCTCACCTAGCGCGTTGTATAACTGTCCTCCGTGCCCACGCACGGCCTCGGTAATCAGAAACGCATTCTCATTCGCCTCGAGTTTCATCGCGCCGCCTGGGCCGGTGAAGAGCGCCGTCGGGTGAAACTGCATGAACTCCATATTTGCCACCGTGGCGCCGACGCGCATAGCCATGGCAACGCCATCGCCCGTGCTCACCACAGGATTCGTCGTGCTCGGAAACAAGTGCCCGGCGCCACCGCACGCTAAAACCGTCGACGACGCCACGAATGCCGTGGTCGTCCCCGACGCTTCATCCACGACGAGCGCGCCCGTGCATCGCGTCGACTCACCGTCTCGCGTCTTCAGCAGCTCCATGGCGAAATGATGCTCATAAAATGTAATGCGCGGATGCGCTCGGGCGGCTTCGAGCAGCGCGCGCTCGATTTCCTTGCCCGTCATATCATCCGCGTGCACGATGCGGTGCCTACTGTGACCACCTTCGCGCGCCAAGTGCAACGCGCCATCGCTCTCACGCCTCGTAAATCGCGTTCCACGCTCGATAAGCGTCTCCACCGCCGCACGCGAGTCTTCCACCATCACCCGCACCGCGCGTTCGTCGCACAAGTACCCTCCCGCGATGCACGTATCCCGCACGTGCTCATCCACCGAATCCAACTTATCCACTACGGCGCTAATTCCACCCTGCGCGTACGACGTCGACGCCTCGAATGCCGACGCTTTCGTGATAATAGCCACATCCCCTACTTCGGCTGCATCGAGCGCATAGCTCAATCCCGCGATCCCGCTCCCAATAACGGCGAAATCCACGCGAGCGCACGCATCCGGGACGACCCCAAACGCCGACGGCTTTCTGAGCCCCGCCGCGCGTTGCTTCGCCCGCTGCGCCAGCGTCGTCGCTCCCGCCCCGCCGCGCGACATCGCCACTGACGACGACGACGCCACCGACGCACCACCACCACCACCACTCATCGCGTCGTCATCATCCACCGACGTCCCAGCGTCCTCATCGATCGACGGCGAAATCGCCTCGCGAACCCCTCCGCGTCGACATCCTCCACCGCACCGCACCGTCGCCGTCACCGTCACCGTCGCGTCGCGCATCGCACGCCGACGTCCCGCGCAATGCCTCGCATCGCCGCGGCGCATCGCAGGCACAACCGCCGCCGACGTCGACGACGTCATCGTCGATGCCATCACAGATCTCGCACAGATCGTCCACGCGCGTCGCCGCCGCCGTCGCGCGTCGTCGTCGTCGCCGTCGCCGTCGCGCCGTCGTCGTCGCCGCGCGAGAGAACCACGCGCGCGCGTGCGTTCGCGCACCGCTCTGCGTCTGTTCGCGCGCGAACGGACGCCGTCGGCGTCGACGAATGGCGACGAACGACGACGCGACGGCGGCGCCACCGTCATCGATCGATCGATCGATCGATATTTTCATCGATCGATATTTTCATCGATATGTGTCACGCACTCGATCGATATTCTGTCGCTTTCGATGGGCGACGTGTGGTTTGGACTCGGCGTGACGATTGAAC
>Ga0181562_10000737_pt1 | contig 26820 bp, 25 predicted proteins | sample 011ome_26_FD_139344 | JGI IMG/M metagenome (GOLD analysis project Ga0181562, IMG submission 139344) | Coastal salt marsh microbial communities from the Groves Creek Marsh, Skidaway Island, Georgia - 011511BT metaG (megahit assembly) | ecosystem: Environmental > Aquatic > Marine > Intertidal...
AATAACGGCAATGAGCCCTCCAATGGTCAGGCTTCCGGTATATCCCATAAATACTTGAGCCGGATAAGCGTTGTACCACAAAAAGCCAATCAATCCTCCAATAAAGGCCCCCGAGAATACCACCACCTCACCCACACGAGGCAAATAGAAGATGTTAAGGTAATCGGCAAACAATACGTTACCCGAAACCCATGCCATAAGCATTAAGGTGAGTACAATGATGACCGAAGAGCCAGCAGCCAGTCCGTCGATACCATCGGTTAGGTTTGCGCCGTTCGAGACGGCTGTGATGATGAAGATGACCACCAAGATAAATACCACCCACGCATAAGGCTCAAGATCAGCTGAGAAAAAGGTCAAGAAATCAGCGTAATCGAGTTCGTTGTTTTTAAAAAAAGGAAGGTTGGTCTGAACGGATTTAACCTCAACACTCTCCCGAAGTGAAATCCCTTCAGCCTCTTGTCTGAGCGTTACCTGCGGGTGAAAATAAAGTACAGCCCCTACGATTACCCCTAGGCCAACCTGACCAATCACTTTAAAGGCACCCTTAAGCCCTTTTTTGTCGTTTTTGAACTTCTTGATGTAGTCATCAATGAATCCTATACTTCCCATCCAAACGGTAGTGAGGATGAGCAACTGTATGTAAACGTTAGTCAAATTGGTAAATAACAGTACAGGAATGAGGGTGGCACCGATAATGATCAATCCGCCCATAGTAGGTGTCCCGGCCTTTTGGGTTTGCCCCTCTAGACCCAAATCTCTGATCTGCTCACCGATCTGTTTGCGCTTTAAAAGAGAAATAATCGACTTTCCGAACACCGATCCAATTATCAATCCCGTCAGGGTGGCTAAGGCCGCTCGAAACGACAAGAACTGAAACAGCGAAGCCCCCGGAAATTGATATTGACGTTCTAAAAAATCAAAAAGGTGATACAGCATAACCTAAGCGTTAATGAGTTCTTTTACCGTTTTAACATCATCGAATTCAAAGCGCTCACCCTTAATTTCTTGGTAGCGTTCATGTCCTTTACCAGCAATCAGTACGATGTCATTAGGCTGTGCCATTCGTATCGCCATTTTAATGGCCTGGTAGCGATCAGGTTGAATCAAGACTTTTTGGCTATGCTCAACCGCAACCCCTGCATTCATTTGATCAATGATCGCCATAGGATCCTCATCACGAGGATTGTCTGAAGTAAACACCACAGTATCACTTGCCTGAGCTGCTATTTTACCCATCTCAGGCCGCTTATCTTGATCGCGATTTCCGCCGCAGCCCACCACAGTAATCAACCGTTCGTTTCTTGTGCGTAGCTCCTCAATAGCCTGATAGACATTTGTTAGTGCGTCTGGCGTGTGCGCAAAATCAACAATCGCATGTACCCCTTCGCTACCTTTTATCAAATTGAATCGACCTTCAACAGGCTTCAACTGACTCAGGGCCACTAAGACCTCTTCAACGTCGAAATCTAAGAGCACACAAACGGCATAGACCGCTAACAAATTAGAAGCGTTGAAGGCACCGTGAAAAGGAGCGTATAGCTCGCGATCTTCAATGCGCAACTGCATTCCCGCAAACTGGGTTTCTAGAACCTGCGCCTTAAAGTCACTAAACACTTTAAGACCATAAAAAAATGGACGGCCTTTTGTGTTCTGCAACATGTACTTGGCATTCTTGTCGTCGCTATTGGCTAAGGCAAAGGCCTGCGGACCTAATGCATCAAACAGTCTTTTCTTCACATCGCGATAGTTCGCGAAGGTCTTGTGATAATCAAGGTGATCGTGAGAGAGATTGGTAAAAACAGCCCCTGCAAACTCGATACCTAGATGCCGCTCTTGATCAATGCCATGAGAGCTCACTTCCATAAAGCAAAAGGCCACGCCTTGCTCCCGCATTTGTGCGAGGTGAAATTGAATACTGAGCGGGTCTGGAGTCGTATGAGTGGCTTGAACCACGGTTTCTCCGTAACAGATTTTTATGGTAGAAATAAGTCCGGCTTGAAAACCTAGACCCGTTACAGTCTCGTGTAACATTGTAGTGACAGAGGTTTTACCATTGGTACCCGTCACTCCTACCACTTTCATTGATTTTGAAGGATGGTCGTACCAGTTTGCTGCCATAATGGCTAAAGCCTCACGCGCGTTTTCAACCTGTATGTAAGTCACCTCTTCTTTACGGGCTTGTGGCATTTCTTGGCACACAATAGCTTGCGCACCATTTTCGATCGCCGAAGCAATATGAGTATGGCCATCAACCGCCCCACCCCTAATGGCAACAAAGAGTGATCCCTTACTGCAAGAGCGTGAGTCGAACGCTACCAAAGCGATATCGAGGTCTGTTTGACCCGAAATCGCATCTATGCGTACTTTATACAACAGCTCTTTTAATGGTTTCATTTCAAACTAGGGGCATTGGCTTGGGTTAATTGATCGCTAACAATTGGGGTAACTTGTATCAGCGGTTTTAATTCGACCTGCTCTTCAGCCTGTGTCAACTGTGTATCGAGTCTTACGGCATCGACAAAAGGCGTAGTTGCATAGATTTTCTGCGCAATTGACTTAAAGACAGGGCCAGCAACATCTGCCCCATAGATCTTATCGTTCTTATCTGGCCGGTAAACTACTACGATGCATGAGTAGCGCGGATTGTCAGCCGGAAAATAGCCTGCAAAAGAAGAAACATAATCCACCTTGTCTTTACCCAATTGGTAATTTACTTGAGCAGTACCCGTCTTACCGGCGATAGGAAAGTGCTTGTCGTACAACTTATGTGCCGTACCATAGGGCTTCTCTACTACCTCAGCGAGTAATTGCTGGGCGATAGTGATGGTCTTAGAACTAGCGATTGCCGGATGGATCACCTCTGTATCGAAGCGACGAATTACCCGCTCCCCTCTTCTAACCTCTGAAACGAATTGAGGCTTTATATAACGGCCGTCATTCGCAATAGCATTGTAAAAAGCGAGTACTTGAAGTGGCGTCATGAGCAACTCATACCCATGAGACATCCAAGCCAATGAAAGCCCTGACCAGCCCTTTTCACCAGGATAACGAATCAAAGGAGCCTGTTCTCCTTCAATAGGCAATCCTAAGGGCTCATGTAACTTCATTGAATACAAGCGGTTCACAAAGGCTTGTGGCGTTTCTTTGTAGCCTTCATTAATCATCTCTGCAAAAGCGGTATTGGATGAAACTGCAAAGGCCGTTGATAGGTTTATAGGCCCATACCCTCCTCTTCGAGAATCATAGATGTATTTATCATACACCTTGTATTGACCGTATTTGGCATGAAAAGTGGTACTGGTATCTACCTTTTTATCCTCTAGGGCTGCTATAAGCGACATCAATTTAAAGGTTGAACCTGGCTCGTAAAGATCACCAATGGCCGCATTGTAGCTTTCACTGTACGTAGAATCCGCATTCATGGTCAAATTCGACATGGCGCGTACTGCACCAGTCTTTACATCCATCACTACGGCTAATCCGCGTGCTGCCCGATATTTTCGCAGCACCTGATTTAAGGTCGAATGAGTAATATCTTGAATATTACTGTTAAGGGTGGTTACAAGATCATAACCGTCCTTCGGTTCTTTTACGTTTTCTAAACCAACAGGCTTCCATAGCCCTTTTTGAATACGCTGCACTTCTCTAAGACCGTTATCTCCTTGTAAGACATGATCGTTGAATCCGCCTTCAAGACCTACCTTATAGGTGCGAGTACCTTCATCCAAATAATACCCAACGAGACGAGAAGCCAAAGGGTCTAAAGGTTTCTTTCGAGAAATTTTGCTGTCGACAATGATTCCGCCTTTGCCGCGTCCGGCATCAAAAATGGGGAAGTTTTCAAGCCGTTTGTACGATCCGTAATCTAGATTTGACGCGATGCGAACATAGCGATCTTTATTCTTTCTAGCCTTTCTTAATCGCTTCTCGAGCTCCCTAGCATCCACAGCTAACAACTGAGCAAGTGAGTCGGTCAACGCCCCGACATGAGCCTCGAACAAACTTTCACGGGCCACCGTAGGATCAAAATGTACCGTATACGAAGAGACCGAAGTAGCCAAAAGGGCTCCGTCTGCCGAATAAATCGACCCACGTTTGGCCTCTATGGGTTCAAGTTTGCGATTATCAGATAGCGCAGATTGCTCCAGTTGACCCTTCTCAACCCATTGAATCTGAAAAAGTTTATACGAAATCAACGCTCCAAAAAGCAGCATGGCGGCTGCTACAAGCACTAGACGTCTCATCATATTGGTTACTTTCTGATCCATGCTATTCAACGATTATTTTTACAGGAGGATTCGCCGAAGGCTTTAGCCCGCGCACCTCTAAGGTTTGACGCATCGAAGACTCTAGGCGCGACTGCTGCACGGCCCTACGCCCTTCAATATGTTCATTTCTAAGCCCTTGTAATTCTTTGTTTAATTGGTCGATTCGTACCACTTTTTGATCGGCACTGTGCGCGGCATAAATCATGACTACGAACAATGAAAAAACGTATAGAATAAATCGCCAGTTACGCGCAGCATCTTCACTCACCAAGAAACTCCCCTTAAAGAGGCTTAGAAACCACTTTTTCATGAAGTCATTGTTTTGGGTTCGACACGTTCAGCCACTCTCAACACGGCACTTCTGGCTCTAGAATTCATTGAAACCTCCTCTTCTGTAGCCTCAATTGGTTTTCCGATCTTTTTGAAATACACCTGTGGATTGCCGAAAAAGTCTTTCTGTACCTCCCCATCTAAGCGAGAAGAGCGTATAAAATTCTTTACTAATCGATCTTCGAGCGAGTGGTAGCTCATCAGCGCGATTCTTCCATGAAGCGCCACCACCTCAATGAGCTGAGGCAACATAGATTCAATGGCCTCGAGCTCTTTATTCACCTCTATGCGCAAGGCCTGAAAGACCTGAGCCAATTGTTGATTGCGCTTAGGAACGTATATCGCAGAAGAAATAGCTTCTATCAATTCAAAGGTGGTATCGATTGAAGTATTGGCACGCCCTTGTACAATAGCCTTTGCTATCGCAAAGGCATTCTTCAAATCCGCGTAGGTTCTAAAGAGCCGAGCAAGATCATCAGCCGAGTAGGTGTTGACCACCTCAGCCGCCGTTACACCGGATTGATTGTTCATACGCATATCAAGCGGCGCATCAAATCGCGTAGAAAATCCGCGTGATGCCGTGTCAAACTGGTGCGAAGAAACTCCGAAGTCTGCCAAAACTCCATCAACTTTTTTACACCCATAAAAGCGAAGCTGCGCCTTTAGATGCCTGAAGTTTGAAGCGATTAAAGTGAAGCGCTGATCGTCAATTCGATTCTCTTGAGCATCTACATCCTGATCAAAGGCAAACAAGCGACCTTTTGGTCCAAGTTGATTCAATAGAGCTTTAGAATGGCCCCCACCTCCAAAAGTCAAGTCTACATAAGTGCCGCTAGGCTGTATCGCCAAGGCGTCGATACAAGCGTCAAGTAAGACCGGATTATGATAAGTTGGAATCATCTGAGAATATAGATTCAGCTAAATCTGCGTATATGTCTTGTCCTTCAGTTAATACGGCCTCGTACTTGGCTTTATCCCATATTTCTATGCGGTTGATTGCCGAAGCCAACACCACCTCTTTTTGAATCGAGGCGAATGCAATTAAATTCTTTGGTATTTGAAGTCTTCCGTGTTCTTCGAGCGTAAGCTGCTGAGAGCCAGCTAAGAAGTTCCTCAAGAAGGTGTCGTAATTTCTACTGAACTGATTTTTAGCCACAATCTTTGTCATCAATTCGTCGTAAGCCTGTTTAGGATAGAACTCTAAACACTGCTGAAAAACAGATCGCTTGATGACAAACCCCTTATCTAAGACGTCATTCAGCTGCGCCATGAGCGATGTAGGTATGTTTACACGCCCCTTAACATCAGCTTTACACTCGTACTGTCCGATTAAATGGGTCACATTCATTGAATTATGACTCAAATATAGCCTTTAAATCTCCACTTTTTTACACTTTTTGACACATTTATCCACAATTTTAGAAAAGTTATCACCAGTAGTGTAGTTGCGCTATTTTTCTATATTTGGGCTTCGCAACACCGCAGTATGCAACAAGGCCAGAAGACTAAGCAATCAGGGAAGTTTCATTATTTAGACGAAGGAGAAGGAACACCCATCATCGTGCTTCACGGGCTCATGGGAGGATTAAGCAACTTCTCTGCGGTTACCGAGCATTTCTCGAAACTTGAATACAGAGTAATCATTCCAGTCTTACCCTTGTACGATCTTCCCCTATTAAAGACCACTGTAAAGAATTTTGCAGAATACATCGATGCATTCATTCAACACTTAGGTCTAAAGGATGTCATTCTTCTCGGAAACTCATTAGGTGGGCATATTGGATTGCTGCATCTCAAACTGTTTCCGAAAAATGTGAAGGCGTTAGTTATTACTGGAAGTTCAGGTTTGTACGAGAACTCTATGGGAGACAGTTATCCTAAACGCGGAGATTACGAGTATATCAAGAAAAAAGCTGAAGAAGTTTTCTACGATCCGGCGGTTGCTACTAAAGAGATCATTGACGAGGTTTTTGATCTTGTCAACGATAGAGTAAAACTGGTAAAGACCTTGGCTATTGCGAAGAGTGCCATTCGTCACAACATGGCCAAAGACCTTCCGATGCTCAAAAAACCCGTTTGCATTATTTGGGGAAAGAACGACAAGGTTACTCCACCAGAGGTTGCAGAAGAATTCAATAAGCTGCTACCTGATTCGGACTTATTTTGGGTCGAAAAGTGTGGTCACGCCCCTATGATGGAACATCCAGACACCTTCAACCAGCTGCTAGAAGGGTGGCTGAAAGAACGGAAAATTTAAATCCAATAACGGCATGAAAATTCACTCGGCCAGATTTGTGATGAGCAACTCGTCGGTTGAGCACTGCCCCAACCAGCCCCTGCCCGAATACGCTTTTATCGGAAGGTCGAATGTCGGCAAGTCTTCTTTGATCAATGCGCTAACACGACACCACTCCTTAGCGAAAACTTCATCTAGACCCGGAAAAACACAACTCATTAACCATTTTATCATTAATGAAAATTGGTTTCTAGTCGATTTACCAGGATACGGTTATGCCCGTGTTTCAAAGTCTACTAAAAAAGAATTTCAAAGTTATATTCGCGCATACTTCACCAAAAGAGAACAGCTTTTCTGCGCCTTTGTTTTAATTGACAGTCGTCACGAACCTCAACCGATAGATCTAGAATTCATGGCCTGGCTTGCTTCAAAGGAAATCGCCTTTTATATGGTGTTCACCAAGGCGGATAAACTCAAAAAAGGAGCCGTTCAGAAAAAAATTGACGCCTATTGCAAGGCTATGACGGATGGTGCTTGGGAAGAACACCCCCCTTATTTTATTACCTCATCAAGTTCAGGTTTAGGTTGTGAGGAGATACTAGAAGAAATAGATCGTCTCAACGAGATATATAGGGCAGCACATTAAATTAGCGCTCATCGTACAATTTGAGCTGTTCAGCGAAATAAACCGCGAAGTCTCTCATTCTTCCGGATATTTCGGTTTCTTGAGTCGCCTTTTCAAAAGTAGAAGCCATACGGACTAGTGTTTGATGAAAAAAGAGTTTCATCTCGTCTACAGGCATATCCTTAGTCCATAAATCGATACTCAAGGTCTCTTTCTCCTCTGGATCCCAAATAGAAAGCAACATTGCTTTCGTTGCAGCGTCTGCAACTCCCCCGTCTTCTGCCGTCCAACTTAAGGTTTCGGGGATCTTATTTTCATCTAGCTCAATGTTGAGCTCTATCTTCGAACGATGTGTGTCTGCCATCTGTTATTTCTTTGTTCAAAATTACCCATTCTAAGCCTTAACTTTGCACTAAAAGCTCATGAAAGCCGAAGCAGTTAAAAATCATATCGTTCAGTGGCTCAGCGACTATGCTAAGAGGGCTAAAGCCAAAGGGTTTGTCGTCGGGGTTTCAGGTGGAATTGACTCAGCCACCACGTCAACGCTTTGCGCAGAAACGGGCTTAAAGGTAACCTTGCTCAACATGCCGATTAGCCAAGCCACCGACCAACTAAATCGAGGTTTGAAACACATGAATGCCCTAAGCGAGCGCTATCCTAATGTTTCAGTAATGAGTGTTTCTTTGGACGGAGTATTTGAGGCCTTTAAATCGGTACAAGCCCTTACCGCTCCTGAAGAAGAGTTGACGCATCTTGCACTCGCGAATTCACGGGCGCGTCTGCGCATGAGCACCTTATACTACGTCGCACAGTGTACCTCTTCTCTAGTAGCCGGAACCGGTAATAAGGTCGAAGACTTTGGAGTTGGATTTTACACCAAATACGGAGACGGAGGCGTGGATGTTAGCCCTATCGCCGACCTCACCAAAACTGAGGTTTGGGATTTGGGAAAATACTTAGGGGTAGATCAAGAAATTATAGATGCACCACCAACCGACGGACTGTGGGGCGACAACCGCTCAGATGAAGATCAAATTGGCGCTACCTATCGTGAATTAGAATGGGCGATGCAAATGCACGAAGCGCATAGGTCGGTAGATGATTTTGAGGGAAGAGAACGTGAAGTATACCAGATCTTTCTGAAGTTTCACCAGGCGAACAAACACAAAATGGACCCTATTCCGGTCTGTGAAATTCCAAATGAGCTTCGGTAAACTAAAGCGTTAAGACTCGATTCAAACGTTTGCTCAGCACCTTATAAAGCATCAGGTAATCCATTACCTCTTCGAGCACCTCTTCGTTTTCCTCTGCGCTTTTCTTCTGCAGTTCTTCTAAATGTTGTTGTACCCAGTACGAACGCAATGAAAGAATGGTTTCAGAGACTTGCTGTGCAATCTGATCGCTTCTGTCTTTCGGATAGATATTTTTTCGTTCCCATTGGTGCAAGGTGTAGCGCTCATAGTCAAAAACGATAGTCGATAGCGGCGCTACCAGTTCTTCTTTTTGCTGCTTCTCAAGATACTTGAGTAACTCACCCACCTCTTCACCTTGCTCTTCAGTGTAAAAGCGAATAAGCATTTCGAATAGGCCATCGTAGATCGGGTCAGAGAAACTCATCTCATCTTGCTGTAGATCGAGATAGATTTTCTCGTACACCTTAGACTCCACCAGTGATCGCTTCGCCACCAGTCCTCCTGTTTTTTCATCAGGCTCTAAAAACTCATCGTCAAATACCTCTACCTGAGCCCCATACAACACTAAAGCCTCAATCAACGCTCTTTCTAACTCTTTCTGCCGATCTTTCTTGTTGAGCACTTCAGGCTCTTGAACTACCTCTAGTGGTTTGGGCTGAGCACTAGTAGGGTTGTTTCTAGAGTCGCGCTTCTCTTTCGCCTCAATGTCGGCCAATGCTTTATAGACCACCGCTTCACTCAATTGAAAGGTGTCCACACATTGCTTTACGTACAACTCCCGCTTAATAGGGTCGTTGATATGCCAAATACTCTTTACAATTTCTCGAATCGCCTCAGAGGTGGTGATGGGGTCGTTAGCTTCTTTGAGCAGTACTTGTGCCTTATAGGTAATGAAATCAATTTGATTGGACTCGAAATAGGTGGTGATCTCTTCTAGGTCGTGATGACGAGCGAAACTATCCGGATCCTCACCTTCTGGAAGCGATAGCACACGAACGTTTAGTCCCTCTGCCAAGATCAAATCAATGCTTCTCATTGATGCCCTAATACCGGCCTGATCTGCATCAAAAATCAAAGTTATAGTCGTGCAGAGACGGCGAATCATACGTATCTGAGACTCGGTCAGTGCTGTTCCGCTTGATGAGACTACGTTTTCAAGTCCGCGCTGATGCAGCTGGATAACATCGGTATATCCTTCGACTAAATAGCAGTTATTAGCCTTAGCTATAGCTGATTTAGCGTAGTGGATGCCATATAGTGCTTTTGCCTTATGATAAATCGGACTCTCAGGAGAGTTGATATACTTAGCCACCTTCTTTTGAGAATCTAAGATGCGTCCGCCGAAGCCCAAAACCCTTCCGCTTGTGGATTGAATCGGAAAAATCACCCGATCTCTAAATCGATCTCGAAGGCTATCCGCCTCATTCCCGTTCTGCACTCCTTCAACAGCGAAACACACTCCAGATTCTTCAAGGAGCTCTGCGCGATAGCCATTTTTAAGTGCCTCGGATGCTAATCCGTTCCAAACAGTACCACCGAATCCTAGTTTGAAACGCTTTATGGTTTCGTCTGTAAATTGCCTCTCTTGAAAATAAGATAGTCCAATCGCCTTGCCCTTTGGGTCTTCGTGTAGTTGACGCTGAAAGTATTCGTGGGCAAATTCTGTAACTAAAAATAAACTCTCTTGATGATCCCGCGCTTCTTTTTGTTCCTCAGACTGCGCTGTCTCTTCAATTTCAATATTGTACTTCTGGGCGAGGTAGCGAATGGCTTCAGGGTAGGTAAACTGCTCCATCTCCATCAAAAAAGCGATGGCATTACCGCCTTTTCCGCTACTAAAGTCCTTCCAGATTTGCTTTACCGGAGATACCATAAAACTGGGAGTGCGTTCACTGGTGAACGGACTTAGTCCTTTAAAATTTGCTCCGGACTTCTTCAGTTGAACATAGTCTTGAATGACTTCTTCTACACGAACCGCCTCGTAAACCTTATCGATGGTAGATTTTGAAATCATAACTCTTGTTCGTATTCTTTATTTTTTTCGATCCACCACGTAATTGACCAAATCAACTAGCGCTGTCTTGAAGGTGCTCTCAGGGTAGTTTACTAAAAGCCCTAAGGCAGCATCTCTATAGCGATTCATCTGACGAATAGCGTATTCGAGTCCTCCATTGTCTTTTACAAATGCGATCACCTCTTTCACTCTCTTCTTGTCTTTGTGATGCCTTTTTACCGAATCAATAATCCAGCGCTTGTCACGGTCAGAAGCCTGATTGAGCACATAAATCAAAGGCAAGGTCATCTTCTGCTCTTTAATATCGATACCTGTTGGCTTGCCTATAGCCCCTTCGGTATAATCGAAAAGGTCGTCTTTAATCTGAAAAGCCATACCCGCATATTCACCAAAAGAGCGGAAGCGTTCAATTTCTTCATCACTGCATCCGACAGACGCAGCCCCCATCGCACAACAAGCTGCGATAAGGGTAGCCGTCTTCTGACGTATAATATCGTAATAAACTACCTCATTGATATCGAGGCGTCTAGCCTTTTCTAATTGAAGCAATTCACCTTGACTCATTTCTCTAACCGCTTCAGAAACAATTTTTAGTAAATCAAAGTCATCGTGATCTAGTGAAAGCAGCAAGCCTTTTGAGAAAAAGTAGTCTCCTACTAAGACGGCAATTTTATTTTTCCACAGTGCGTTTACTGAAAAAAATCCGCGGCGCTTGTCGCTCGCATCAATCACATCATCATGCACGAGAGAGGCAGTATGAATGAGCTCAATAATCGAAGCTCCTCGATAGGTGCGATCGGTAACCTTACCCTCCCCTGCCAATTTCGCCACCAGGAATACAAACATGGGACGCATTTGCTTCCCTTTACGACTGGCGATGTAGTAGGTAATGCGGTTGAGTAGTGCAACCTTAGAAGCCATAGCCTCTTTGAACTTAATTTCAAAGAGGTCCATTTCAGCAACGATAGGCTGTCGTATTTTGGCAACGGTTTGCACGTACTGTGTCGGGAAATTTAGGATTCTAAAGGTATCAATTTATTCGCCAATTGCCCGCAAGCAGCATCGATATCCTTTCCTCTTGAGCGCCGTACGGTCACCGTAATTCGTGCGCGTTCTAGGGCCTTTTTATACGCCTCTATCACTTTATGATCTGCGGCCTCGAAATTACCGAAATCGGTAGGGTTGTACTCAATGATATTCACTTTAGAAGGAACGCGCTTGCAATAAGCAACTAAAGCATCAATATCTTCTTGTGTATCGTTAATCCCTTTCCAAATCAGGTACTCAAAGGTGATTTTTGAGCGTGTCTGTTGGTACCAATATTGAAGTGACTTCTGCAGGGTCTCTAGGTCAAACGAGGTACTGAAAGGCATGATCTGATTACGCACTTTTTCTCGGGCTGAGTGCAGTGAAACAGCCAACTGAAAGCGTGGATTTTCATCAGCTAATTTCTGAATCATCTTCGGGACTCCAGAGGTAGAGATAGTGATCCGCTTCGGAGAAAGGCCTAGCCCTTCAGTAATGCGCTCCACCGCGGCTATCACATTCTTGTAATTCATCAATGGCTCTCCCATTCCCATAAATACGATGTTCGAAAGCGGTCTTCCGAAATACAACTGACTTTGGCGATCTAAAGCCATCACCTGATCGTAAATCTCATCAGGGTTCAGATTGCGCATACGTTTCAGTTGAGAGGTCGCACAAAAAGTACAATCCAAACTGCATCCTACCTGGCTTGATACACAAGCAGTACTGCGCGTGACTGTCGGGATCAGAACAGATTCTACGGTTAACCCGTCGTGTAACCGAATGGCATTTTTTATCGTTTGATCTGAACTGCGCTGTTGACGGTCTACGGCAATATGGTTAATGACAAAGTGGGCATCTAAAAGTGCTCGGGTCGTCTTCGAGAGGTTGGTCATCTCGTCAAAGTGATGGGCACCCTTTTGCCATAGCCATTGATAGACCTGATCTGCTCTAAAAGCTTGTTGATTATGCTCTGAAAAAAACGCTTGTAACGCTTGAAGATCAAGCGCACGAATATCTCGTTTTGTCGCGTTTTCAGCTGACATTCTAAAGAATCATCATCGCGTCACCATAAGAGTAGAAGCGATACTTCTCTTTCACTGCTTCTTCATAAGCATGCACGACCATATCATGATCTGCAAAGGCCGATATCATCATGAGTAGCGTAGACTTCGGCAAGTGAAAATTAGTGATCATGCGATTGGCAATCGAGAAATCGTAAGGAGGAAAGATGAACTTGTTGGTCCATCCGTCAAATGGATTTAGCATACCGTTAGAAGAAACAGAACTTTCTAAAGAACGCATTACCGTAGTTCCTACGGCACACACATTTCTCTTCGCCAATTTAGCGTTGTTTACAATCTCAGCCGCCTTCTCATCAATCTGCATTTCTTCACTGTCCATCTTGTGTTTAGAAAGATCCTCTACTTCAACCGGATTGAAGGTGCCTAACCCAACGTGCAAGGTGATTTCTGCAAAATCAATCCCTTTAATCTCAAGGCGTTTCAGCAAATGCTTAGAAAAGTGCAGACCCGCAGTAGGCGCAGCGACGGCTCCTTCGTATTTTGCATAAATCGTTTGATAACGCTCTTCGTCTTCTGGCTCTACATCGCGCTTGATGTATTTAGGAAGTGGTGTCTCTCCTAACGATCTCAGTTTCTTTCTAAAATCGGTGTACGATCCGTCGTATAAGAATCTCAGGGTACGCCCTCTAGAGGTAGTATTGTCTATTACTTCTGCCACTAAAGAGTCGTCATCCCCAAAATACAGCTTGTTTCCAATACGAATCTTTCTCGCAGGGTCAACCAATACGTCCCAAAGGCGTTGCTCTTGATTGAGTTCTCTCAATAAAAACACTTCGATACGCGCACCGGTTTTTTCTTTGTTACCGTAGAGGCGAGCCGGAAAAACCTTGGTGTTATTCAAGACCATTACGTCTCCTTCATCGAAGTAATCGATAACATCTTTAAACATTTTGTGCTCGATCTTTCCGCTGTCGCGATGCAACACCATAAGGCGTGATTCGTCGCGATTTTCTGCCGGATACTCGGCTAGTAATTCTTTAGGAAGGTTGAAATCGAAATTTGAAAGCTTCATACGTTCTGCGCTGCGTTAAGAGGGGCAAAGATACTATTGCAAAAACCCCAAAGTCAAGGGAATTTAGATTATTCTGCTTTTGATGTACAGTGAAAACCCAACGACTCAAGGTCTTTCCAAAAGTCTGGGTATGATTTTTCTACCACCATCGGATCTTCTACCGTAAGGGGTACACAGAGTGCCAAAGGTGCGAAAGCCATCGCCATACGGTGGTCATTATAGGTTGAGATGGTCGCCGAGACTAAGGCATCTTTACGCGGGTGAACCTCTAATGATTCATCGGTAATCGTTACTTGAACAGCGCACTTCTCGAGCTCTGCCTTCATGGCGGCTAATCGATCCGTCTCTTTTATCGGTAAGGTGTGCAATCCGGTCATCGTGCAATGCATTCCTAGACCGGCAGCAGTTACAGCGATCGTCTGAGCAATATCGGGGGCATCCCTAAGGTCGTAGGTTACCGCCTCTTTAGCAGCTCCACTTTTGCGAAGGTGAACCGTATTCGCGTCAAAGCGCGTTTCAACACCGAAGTCAGTATATAGATCGGCCAGCACACGATCTCCTTGAAGGGAGTCATCCTTTAACACACTTAAGCGCAATGAGGCACCTACAGGAGACAAGGCCACAATGCTGTAGTAGTAGCTTGCAGCACTCCAATCAGATTCTACAGCCAAGAACTGATCGTCGATGGTGTTTTTGTTGAAAATTCGAGCACCCTCTGAATTCAGTTCGGTCGGTACCCCTATGGACTCCAACAGTTTTAGTGTCATTTTGAGATAAGGGATAGAGGTCAGTTCGCCCTCAAAAATTAAGGACAGACCTTTTTGAAATTTAGGGGCAACCAAACACAAAGCCGACAGGTATTGACTACTGACATCAGCTCTCATACTTAAACTCCCTCCCTCTAAAGCCTTGCCTTTTATCTGTAAAGGCGGAAATCCTTCGTTTTCGACATACGCTACATCAGCACCCAAGGTTCTCAAGGCATCGACTAAAATTTTAATCGGTCGCTGCTTCATTCGTGCGCTCCCCGTTAGGAGAACATCTGCACCCTCAAGGGTCGCAAAATAGGCAGTTAAGAAGCGCATCGCGGTGCCTGCATGGTGAATATCAACCGTGCCACTAGTATTTGAAAGTCCCTCTTTCATCATGGCCACATCATGCGCATTTGAATCGTTCAACAGCTCAAGATTAGGGTAGAGTGCCTTCAATAAAAGCACACGATTCGTTTCACTTTTAGACCCCGTTAACGTTAGGTGTTGTTGCGCTATGGGCTGTACTCCATGCACCTGCAATGCCTTCATGATTTTAATTTAGGATTGTTGTGATGCCTGTCGTGATCACGACTTGATTTGTGTTCTAATTTTCTATCAAAGGCTGCTTGTAAATCTACCCCAGTTTGATTGGCAAGACAGAGTACTACAAATAAAACATCTGCTAGCTCTTCACCTAAATCGATTTCTTTATCCGATGGCTTTTCGCTTTGTTCTCCGTAGCGTCTTGCGATGATACGAGCCACTTCACCTACTTCTTCTGTAAGCTGCGCCATATTGGTCAACTCGTTGAAATAGCGCACGCCGTGTTCTTTGATCCAGCGATCTACACGCTCTTGAGTAATCGTTATTGCATCCATTATTCCTTATTTTTTGTATCCATGATTAAAGTAACCGGACCATCGTTCACTAACGAGACTTTCATATCGGCCCCGAACACTCCGCGCTCTACAGATGTACCTAAACATTCCTCTAAACAAGAGGTGAAAAACAGGTATAGGCGTTCTGCGTGCTCTGGCCGTGCTGCATTTATAAAAGAAGGACGGTTTCCTTTTTTAGTAGCCCCAAACAAGGTGAATTGAGAGACGACCAAGACCCGACCGCCTACCTGACTAATATCGAGATTCATTTTACCTTCTTCGTCGCTAAAAACACGCATCTGAGCTAATTTGGAGGCCAACCATTGGGCATCTTCTTCTCCGTCTTCATGCGTGACGCCTAGGAGTAGCATGAATCCGTTTTCGATAGCTCCAACTATCTCACCTTCTACCTCAACAGAGGCGCTAGAAACCCGTTGAACGACTGCCCTCATTGTCCGTAATTATCCGTTCGATAGGGACCCTCAGGGTCTGTGAGTAATCCGATATAGCTGTCGTAGCGGCTTTGAGCGATGTCACCGCGCTCAAGCGCCTGTTTTACCGCGCAATTGGGCTCATTGTCGTGAAGACAATTGTGAAACTTGCAATCTGATTTCAGGGCGAAAAACTCTTTAAAGTAATCGGCTATTTCATGACGCTCTAAAGTTGCAACACCAAATCCGCGTATGCCTGGAGTGTCAATGATTCTTCCACCAAAACTAATATCAAACATCTGAGCAAAAGTAGTAGTGTGTTGTCCTTGTTGATGCTGTTCAGAAGTACTTGAGGTTTTCAAATCTAGGTTGGGCTCAACGGCATTGATGAGACTTGACTTTCCTACTCCTGAATTTCCGGCAAAAATGCTGGTCTTTTCTTTCATAAGTGCCTTGAGTTCTTCACACCCCAAACGGCTTTTTGCACTTGTTTTTAGCGTTTGATACCCTATTGAAGCATAGACATCTAGTAGCTCTTCGGCTTTCATGACTTCGTCTTCTTCATAGGTGTCCCACTTATTGAATACCAAGACCACCTCAATGTGATAGGCGGCAGCGCTCACCAAAAAGCGATCGATAAATGCCGCATAAGTGAGCGGATTTTTTAGGGTGATCACTAAGAAGATCTGGTCTATGTTGGCCGCAATCACATGCAATTGCTTTGAAAGATTTACCGATCGACGAACGAGGTAATTCTGACGAGGTTCAATAGCGGTAATCACACCGACCTCTTCATCTCCAATGACCTCTGTAGAAAAAACAACCCGGTCACCTACGGCGACAGGGTTGGTAGATTTTATGCCTTGAATACGAAACTTGCCCTTGATGCGGCAGGCGTACTCAAGTCCGTCGTCAGACTTGACCTGATACCAGCTACCGGTTGATTTATAGACAAGTCCGTACATTCAGCCTATTGCTTCATGATCTTCTCTTGATGACGGATTGATTCTTGGTGAATACTCTTAAAGAGTTTCAACACAAACTCCTCGCTCAATCCACGCTGCTCTCCTTCAAGAATCATGCGTCCGAGAATTTCATTCCAACGATTAGACTGTAAAACCGCCACGTTGCGGTCTTTTTTCAATTGACCGATCGACTTGGCTACCTTCATTCTATCACCCATGGTGTCAAGCAACGAAGAATCTAATAGATCGATTTTAGAACGCAATTGGTTTAATGCAGCGTGAAATTCTGCCTCATCGTCTCCTGGCTTACGCACTTTTAACGTCTTAAAAATCTCGATAAGACGCTCTGGCGTAACCTGTTGAGCAGCATCACTCCAGGCGTTGTCAGGATCACAGTGCGTTTCAATCATTAAACCGTCAAAATTTAAATCGAGTGCGGTTTGTGACACGTCAAAAATAAGGTCACGACGTCCTGATATATGGCTTGGATCATTGATAATCGGAAGGTCAGGGAACTTGGACTGCAAATCAATGGCGATCTGCCATTCAGGAAGGTTACGGTAAATCGTTTTCTTGTACGAAGAGAATCCACGATGAATCACTCCTAATTTTTCAATGTTCGCGTTATGAAGGCGCTCTACAGCACCAATCCACAAAGACAAGTCTGGATTCACCGGATTTTTTACCAAAACAATCTTATCGGTTCCCTCTAATGCATCGGCAATTTCTTGGACGATAAAAGGACTCACGGTCGAGCGCGCTCCGATCCATAGCAAATCAATGTCATGCTCAAGTGCCAAATCAACGTGTGCACGATTGGCCACCTCGGTTGCCGTTTTCATGCCCGTTTCTTCTTTGACGCGCTGCAGCCATTTCAATCCGATAGCTCCTACCCCTTCAAAATTTCCTGGGCGGGTTCTCGGCTTCCAAATTCCAGCGCGGTAATAGTTGACATCCGTATCTTTTAGGTCGTGAGCAATCTGCATAACCTGAGATTCAGTCTCAGCACTACAAGGCCCAGCGATAACAAGAGGATGCGTCAATTGCATCTCATCTAACCAGCTGCGTAACTTCTTCGAATTTTCCATGATTGTGATTTAAGGCTTTAAAGGTAAAGGGTTTAATATTTTTTCTATGCTATTTATTCGCTTCATTTCTTCTAAGAGTGAAGCGAGATCCTCTGCTGCGATGAGTGTTCGAAAAGCTTTGAGGTTTTCAATATAAGCGTCAAGAGTTTCTAAAAGCGGCTCTTTGTTTTGAATAAAAATGGGAGCCCACATCTGAGGTGAACTTTTTGCCAGGCGGACGGTCGAGGCAAACCCACTACCTGCCAGGTCAAAAATGTTTCGGTCGTCTTTTTCTTTACCCATCACGGTTTTACCTAACATAAAGGCACTGATGTGAGATAGATGTGAGACGTAGGCCACATGAATATCGTGTTCTTTAGCACCCATATAACGCACGCGCATTTGAAGTGCTGCAAAGGCAATCATCGCGCGCTCTTGAAGGTTAATGGCCGTCTTCTCGACTTCGCAAACGATCGCCAATTTACCCTCGTATAGGTTATCAATGGCGGCTGAAGGACCCGAGTATTCTGTACCGGCAATTGGGTGAGCTGCCAAAAAGTTTCTTCTTTTCGGATGAGAGGCGACAGCTTCGCAGAGCTGGAGTTTTGTTGAACCTGCATCAATAACCAACGTTTGCTCTCCGACGGCATCTAATACTTTCGGCAATTCGATAACCATTTGATCCACCGGAATACTCAAGAATACCATATCCACCGTGGCGAGATCGGCATACGTAGCTTTATCGTCGATGATACCAAGTTCAATTGCCTGAGTTAAATGCGCTTCACTGCGATCAATACCTGCAACAGAAGCAACTACACCTGATTTTTTCAATGCCTTGGCCCAAGATCCGCCGATCAGCCCTACTCCAATGACTGCTAGCTTCATAACTCTCCTGTTTTTACGCGCATGATAGCCTTCTCAATTTGATCTGCACTAAGACAGAGTGAAAATCGTACAAATCGCTTTCCTTCTGACCCAAATATGAATCCAGGTGCACAAAAGATGGCATGTTCTTCTAAAAGTTTGTCGGCAAACGCTTCACTTTTTATGCCCTTAGGCAAGCGGCACCAGACAAACATACCCGTTTGATTCGGCATCACTTCAAGATTTAAATCCTTGGCCAAGAGCTCTACTAGTTTTCGGCGTTGCACATACACATCATTGAGCTGATTGAACCATGAATCCGATTCTTGTAAGGCCTTGGCGGCAGCACGCTGAATACCAAAAAACATGCCTGAATCCATATTAGATTTTACCTTAAGTACAGACTGCAAGAGTTCTTTAGAACCTAACAACGCTCCCACGCGCCATCCGGCCATATTGAAGACTTTACTGAGCGAATTCAGCTCAAGAACCTTAGGGTAGCCGCCTGTATCTGCTAAAATGGAGGTTGGATGGGCATTTCCAATGAAGCTGTAAGGATTGTCGTTTATAACCAAAAGATCGTGTTCTTTCGCCAGGGTGATAATGCGCTTGAACCCATCCTCTTTTAAGGTGATTCCGGTGGGCATATGCGGATAATTCACCCACATCATGACAGCACGGTTCATCAATTTTTCATCTATAGCACTGAGATCTGGCAATCCTTCTTCATCGAGAGGGTAACCTACTGCACGAGCGCCAGCTAATTGAGCTACTGAAGCGTAAGTGGGGTAACCCGGATTTGGTATGAGCACTACATCTTTCGGATTTAAAAAGGCCATACTGAGGTGAAAAATCCCTTCTTTAGAGCCCATTAGTGGTAATACCTCGTTCAACGGATTTAAACGAACTCCGTAATGTGTAGCATAGAACGAAGCGAATGCTTCGCGCAGCTCATCCCTACCCACATAGCTCTGGTACTGATGAACCCCTTTTTCAGAAAGGGCTTCAATGAGCCCGCCAATAGCCGATGAAGGGGCATCAAGATCTGGACTACCAATACCCATATTGATAATGGGGACCCCTGCAGCCACTTTTTCTTTGATCTCTTTAAGCTTCTTCGAGAAATAGTATTCGCTTACGCGTTTTAATCGTTTCGCCTCTCTCATAGTTCAGTTGTTTTTAACTGATTCGTGTAAAGCCCTAAAACAGTAAAACTATCGGCCATAATATTCAAAGCCGACGACGCCTTTTCAAAGGCACTCACTTCCTCGAAGGTTACGTCCACAAAGAAGGCGTATTTCCATGGCGTTTCAATGATAGGCAGTGATTGGATCTTGGTGAGATTCAAGTTGCAATCGCTCATGACATTAAGTATAGTCGCTAAACTCCCTCTTTTATGTCCGGTTACAAAACGTAACGAGGCCTTATTTACGCGTTCATTCGTAGCTTCTTGAGTGTCTGAAGAACGGCGAAGGCGAACAAAACGGGTCGCATTTGAAGTCAAGGTTTGTATGTCATGGGCAAGAATTTTAAGTCCGAACAAAGAGGCGGCCTCAACAGGTGCAATAGCCGCTACACCTTCGAGGTGCTCATCAGCAATGCGACGTGCAACAGATGCCGTATCGTCAGCTTCTACCAAAGTAATTGCCTTGTCTTCAAAATAGGTAGCACATTGCAGCAATGCCATGGGGTGAGACTCAACTCGTTTAATATGTTCTAAACCTTGTCCTTTAAGCGCCATCAAGTTATGTGAGATACTTAAGTAATATTCAGAGAGAATCTGAAAGCCGTTCGAATAAATCAGGTTGTAATTCGGTAGGATGGCTCCAGCGATTGAATTCTCAATGGCCATTACCGCTTCATCGAAGGTCCCCTTGACTAATCCTTCAGCCAAGGCCGAAAAAGAGGTGCACTCGACGCAGGCTACCGCTTCACCATAAAGCTCCCGGGCCACCTTGTGGTGATTTGATCCGATTGTACCTTGTATTCCTACTTTCATCCTATTAGGTTCAAAAAAAAAAGCCCCGACAAATCGGGACTTTACTATTCTTTGATACCACAAAACCAAAAGCCCCTCTTATCGCTTCACGCGGTAAAAAGTAAAATAGGCAAATGTATTTTGGGCAATACTTTTCATATATCGCGCTAAATACAGAAAAGCTTTTATAAAAAACAAGGACATCGTCATAAATTATTTCAAAAATTCCTCTTTTTTTAGCCCTCTCAAGCGCGAACAAACCTTTGAGAATAGCTATATTGGTGAGCCAAAAAAATAAAGCATGCATATTGCTGTTGCAGGAAATATAGGTTCGGGTAAGACCACTTTGACTGACTTACTGGCCAAACACTACAAATGGGAGGCTCACTTTGAAGAGGTGATCGCTAATCCGTATTTGAATGACTTCTACAACCACATGGAGCGTTGGAGCTTTAATCTCCAAGTCTATTTTCTCAATACACGTTTCAGACAAGTTCTTAATATCCGTGAGGGTTCTAAAACGGTCATTCAGGACCGCACCATTTACGAAGACGCCCATATTTTTGCTCCCAACCTGCACAGTATGGGATTGATGACCAATCGGGATTTTGAGAATTATCTCAATCTTTTCGAGTTAATGGAATCGCTTGTAGATGCTCCAGACATCCTTATCTATTTAAGGAGCTCAATAGAGAACCTTGTTAAGCAAATCCACCAAAGAGGACGGAATTATGAAAGTGGTATTTCGATAGACTATCTCAGCCGTCTTAACGATCGTTACGAAGAATTCATTAAGGGTTACAACAAAGGAACGCTTCTGATCTTTGACGTAGACCATCTCAACTTCGTAGACAATACAGAAGATCTTGGGCTGATTGTCAATCGCATCGATGCCGAAATCAATGGCCTATTTAAATAGAATCCTTTTTAGGCACAAAACAAAAAACCCTGGCCGTAGCCAGGGTTTTTTTATGGCGTTTATCTCTTCGTAGCGCTTATTCGCTATCTGAAGATGAAAATTCCACTTCTATTTCTGGATGATTTTGCTTTACTGTCTCAAGAACCTCTTCTTTAGAAGCTCCTTCGTAGCGCTTTTCAATCACCTCTTTGTTTCCATTTTCATCCGTAACGATACGAACAACAACTGCAGCAGACGTGCCTTCTTCGGTTGAAGAAGCCTCCTCTACATTAACAGTGATTTCTTTACGTACTTCTTGAGCTGTAGAAGCAGCAGCAACGGCATCAGCGCTCACTAAACTTGGAGCGATAACCAATGCTACCACAGACATAAGCTTCAATAAGATATTTAATGAAGGTCCAGAAGTATCCTTAAACGGATCTCCTACTGTATCACCAACCACCGCAGCTTTGTGGGCGTCAGATCCTTTACGGCCCTCTTTTTCAATTGTTTTTTTAGCGTTATCCCATGCACCTCCAGCATTCGACTGGAAGATCGCCATAAGAACCCCAGAAGCAGTAACCCCTGCTAAAAGTCCTCCAAGCATTTCAGCTCCACCCACGAAACCGATAGCCACTGGAACAATAATCGCTAAAAGTCCAGGGAATACCATTTCTTTAATCGATGCTTGCGTAGAAATAGCAACACACTTATCGTATTCAGCAACTCCGTCTGCTGCTTCAAAAATCTTACGATCAGCAGCAGAGAATTTAGACGGATCAGAATCATTCTTGCGCATTACTTCAAGGGCATCCTTAAGTGCAGGAATGTCTTTGAATTGACGACGTACTTCTTCAATCATCGCCATAGCTGCACGTCCCACAGCATTCATCGAAAGCGCTGAGAACACGAACGGAAGCATAGATCCGATCAGTAATCCGGCCATGATCGTAGGCTGTGACACATCAATCGATGTCACTTTAGCCGTCTTCATAAAGGCCGCAAATAAAGCAAGTGCAGTAAGGGCCGCAGAGGCAATAGCAAAACCTTTTCCGATGGCTGCAGTAGTGTTTCCTACAGCATCTAATGTATCAGTGCGCTCACGCACTTCAGATGGAAGTTCTGCCATCTCAGCAATCCCTCCTGCGTTATCTGAAATAGGTCCGTAAGCGTCAACCGCTAACTGAATACCTGTATTGGCTAGCATACCTACCGCTGCAATCGCGATACCGTATAAACCAGCAAAATGATACGAAACCAAAATGGCGGCTGCGATAAGAATGATCGGAATAGCAGTAGACATCATTCCAACTCCTAATCCCGCGATGATATTGGTAGCCGATCCGGTTTCAGATTGTCTTACAATGCTATTGACAGGCTTTGTTCCTGTTCCAGTATAGTATTCAGTAACCTTCCCTACGAGCAGTCCAGCAACAAGTCCGGCGATCGTAGCATAAAACACTCCTAAAGAAGTGAAGGTTACCCCTTCTTCTACCCATGACTCAGGAAGCATCGCTTGAATCAAGAAGAATGAAGCTACAAGCATTAATCCAGCAGAACCGAATTCTCCTACATTAAGTGCTGTTTGAGGATTTCCTCCCTCTTTAACACGAACAAAGAAGGTCCCAATGATTGACATTACAATACCTGCAGCAGCTAAAACCATTGGAAGGTATACCGCACCTAACCCATTAAAAGCACTGGCGAACTCAGGAAGTCCAGCAAAAGCAGCACCAAGAACCATGGTTCCGATGATCGAGCCTACATAAGACTCGAATAAGTCAGCACCCATTCCAGCCACATCTCCTACGTTATCTCCAACATTATCTGCAATTGTTGCAGGGTTTAAAGGGTGATCCTCAGGAATACCCGCTTCTACCTTACCAACAAGATCCGCTCCTACATCGGCAGCCTTGGTATAGATTCCTCCACCCACACGAGCAAAGAGTGCAATCGAAGAAGCTCCTAAAGAAAAGCCAGAAAGTACATTGAGCACTTCATCGATCCCCCATCCTTGCGCACTGTAAAGCGCGAAAAGAAGACCAAGACCTAAAACACCTAATCCTACCACACCAAGTCCCATTACAGAACCTCCCGCAAAAGCCACTTCCAAGGCCTTAGGCAATGAAGTACGTGCAGCGTTAGTGGTTCTAACGTTTGCTTTTGTAGCGACGCGCATTCCAATGAATCCTGCTAAAGCAGAACAAATGGCACCAACAATAAAAGAGAGGGCTACTAGGCCGTTAGATCCTTCTTCACTCTGCCCTTTAAAAAACAATAAAACAGCTACCGCCGCTACGAATACACTTAAAATTTTGTATTCGGCCTTTAAAAACGACATGGCTCCGTCTGCGATATTTTTCGCAATACGCGCCATCTTCTCATCTCCAACTTCTTGCTTAGATACCCAGGCATTTTTTACGAAAACGTAAATAAGACCCAAAATACCAAAGGCCCATAAATAAGGAACGACTGCTTCCATAGAGTAAAGTTTAGTTTCAGTTAGTTTATTTTCAACGCGGGCAAAAGTAGTAAAAGTTAAACTTTAACGTTTTGAAAAAGCCTCTTGCGCGGTCTACCGTTTGACTAGAAATTTAGATTAATTGCGGTACAATACTTTTTTCACAGCTTTAACCACATCGTCCTCGTTTGGCAACCACTCCTTGAGAAGTACCGGAGAATAAGGTGCAGGGGTATCAGCCGTATTCAGCTTTACCACAGGGGCATCTAGATAGTCAAATGCCTGATCTTGTACCTGATAAATGATTTCAGTTGCAATATTTCCAAACGGCCATGCTTCCTCAAGAATAACAAGACGGTTGGTTTTCTTAACCGAATTAATAATAGTAGCGTGGTCCATCGGACGGATGGTTCTCAAGTCAATAATCTCAACGGATATCCCCTCTTCTGCCAAACGATCTGCCGCTTTATACGCCTCCTTTATGATTTTTCCGAAAGAAACAACCGTTACGTCTGAACCTTCACGCTTGATGTCAGCCACTCCCAGTGGAATGGTGTACTCTCCTTCAGGCACCTCACCCTTATCGCCATACATCTGCTCTGATTCCATGAAAATCACCGGATCGTCATCGCGTATGGCAGACTTAAGCAGTCCTTTTGCATCCGCAGGATTTGACGGTACGACCACCTTGAGTCCTGGACAGTTTGCGTACCAGCTCTCAAAGGCTTGAGAGTGTGTAGCAGCTAATTGCCCGGCAGAAGCCGTTGGACCTCTAAATACGATAGGTATATTGAATTGGCCAGCAGACATTTGTCTCATTTTGGCCGCGTTATTAATGATTTGATCAATTCCAACTAAGGAGAAATTGAAGGTCATGAATTCGATGATCGGGCGGTTCCCATTCATGGCAGATCCGACACCAATTCCTGAGAATCCCATTTCAGAGATGGGAGTATCAATGACACGCTTAGGACCGAACTCATCTAACATCCCTTTTGAAGCCTTATAAGCACCGTTATACTCGGCTACCTCTTCTCCCATCAAGTAAATCGTTTCATCTCGGCGCATCTCTTCAGACATGGCCTCAGCGATCGCATCTCTAAACTGAAGTGTTTTCATAATTTTCATTAGAATATGAGGGCAAAAATAAGACTTTTTAAGTGTTGATTCTTCATAAGAAAACAGGAATAAATTTATTATGCATGCATAATAAATAGCAGAGAATTCTTATCTTTGGGAAGAGACATAAATCCACTGCATTATGAAGATTTTGGTTTGTATAAGTGCTGTCCCCGACACCACTTCAAAAATCAATTTTACCGCCAACGATACCGAGTTTGACACGCAAGGCGTACAATTTGTAATTAATCCAAATGATGAATTTGGACTAACTAGAGCTATTTGGTTCCAAGAGAAGCAAGGTGCAGAAGTGCATATCGCCACCGTCGGTACAGCGACCGTGGAACCTATTATGCGTAAAGCACTGGCCATCGGAGCCGATAAAGGTTTTCGCATTGATGCGGTTCCTTCAGATGGCTACTTTGTAGCGACTCAGCTCTCATCTCTCATCCAACGCGAACAGTACGATGTAGTAATCTGTGGACGCGAATCCATTGATTACAACGGTGCTATGGTAGGCGGATTAATTGCCCAACAGTGTAAGTACGCATTCATCAACACCTGCGTGAAGCTTGAGATTGAAGGAACGGTGGCAAAAGCAGTTCGAGAAATAGACGGAGGAAACGAACGTCTCACCACAGAACTTCCACTTGTAATTGGAGCCCAAAAAGGATTGGTTGAAGAATCCGATTTAAAGATTCCAAATATGCGCGGAATCATGATGGCGCGCCAAAAAACTATCGAGGTGGTACCCGCCGAAAATATTGCAGCCCGCACTGCTGATGTGCGCTTTGAACGCCCGACAGCTAAAGGTGAAGTCACATTGATTGAATCCGATGACCTTGACACCCTAATCGATTTGTTGCACAAAGAAGCTAAAGTTTTATAAATATGGCCGTACTCGTTTACCTCGAAGCTGAAGATTCAAAGTTGAAAAAATCAGCAGCAGAACTTGCCTCTTTTGCCTCGGCTCTTGCTAATGGCGAAAAGGTGTATGCACTGACCGTCAATGCTGCTAACGCATCAGAATGCGGTGCTTTTGGTGTCGATGAAGTCCATGTATTAGAAACGACTGAGCAACTCTTATCTGCTGCGCAAACGGCACAAGTTATCGCTGAGGCCTCTAAAGAAGTTGGTGCTAAGACCGTAGTGATAGGCTCAAGTGCAGATGCAAAATACTTTGGTGCATTAGTCGCTGCCCAATTAGAAGCAGCCTATATTCCGAATGTTGTAGGATTACCTGAAACACAAGACGGAACGCAATTGTTCAAGCGCAGTGTATTCACGAATAAAGGATTTGCCTTTACTAAGGCAACGACGGATACTGTTGTTGTAGGACTCGCAAAAAATGCCTTCGGAAGTACACCTAATGAAAAGCCGATTCAAGTCGTTATCAAAGCTGCAACATTAGCAGATACCATGGTGACCTCTGAGGGCGTTGAAAAGGCTAGTGGCAAGGCTACCATTGCAGATGCAGAAATTGTAGTCTCAGCAGGTAGAGGTTTAAAAGGTCCAGAGAATTGGGGAATGATAGAAGAATTAGCAGATGTTTTAAATGCAGCAACTGCTTGTTCAAAACCAGTTTCAGATTTAGGTTGGAGACCTCATGGAG
>Ga0181562_10000746_pt1 | contig 26726 bp, 23 predicted proteins | sample 011ome_26_FD_139344 | JGI IMG/M metagenome (GOLD analysis project Ga0181562, IMG submission 139344) | Coastal salt marsh microbial communities from the Groves Creek Marsh, Skidaway Island, Georgia - 011511BT metaG (megahit assembly) | ecosystem: Environmental > Aquatic > Marine > Intertidal...
CTTTTGCAATAGCCAATGAATGTAAAATATGCTTTAGATATAAAGACTGTATATCTTTGCGTGAAATGACATTAATTTTGGAATTCCAATCCTCATACAACCCCTTTAATGCATCAAATTGTTGTTTTTGAACATCCGATAATTCGGGGAAATATTTTAGAATTACATCCATAAAAAAATAAATTTGAGCAAAAATAGTTATAAATCTATAATAAAGATTGAAAGTCATCTTTTGAAATTGAATTATTAATTATATTTGAACTAATATTTAAATCTTCTATGATGAACAATACTACTTTAAAATTCTCTAGAAAAGACCCCGCAAATTTTTTTAGAACACTAAACTCAAGAGTTAACAACTATTTTAAGGAAAATAATATAAGACGTACAGGAAATTGGCAATTGTGGATAAAGACAATTGTAATGTTTTGTATTTTTTTAGTTCCCTATTTTCTTATCCTTACTATTGAAATGCCAGGATGGTTGCAAATTTTATTTACAGTGGTTATGGGTATTGGAATGGCAGGTGTTGGAATGAATGTGATGCACGACGGAAACCATGGTGCTTTTTCAAACAAAACTTGGATTAACGACCTTATGGGAAGTAGTATTTATATCCTTGCAGGAAATGTATACAATTGGAAAGTACAACACAATGTTCTTCATCATACGTATACCAATGTTCATGGTCATGATGAAGATTTGGACGCTGGTCGTATCCTTAGATTTACAAAACACGCCGAATGGAAATGGTATCATAAGTTTCAACACTATTACTCTGTACTTTTGTATGGGCTTCTTACGATCAATTGGGCAATTACAACTGATTTTTTACAAATGAAACGCTATATGAAACGAAAACTAGCATACGGGAAATTACCAAACCCGTTTGTTAATTGGAGTACACTAGTGTTGTCAAAAATTATATACCTTACCATGTGGATAATTTTACCTATGCTGATTTTAGACCTTTCATGGTGGAAAATTTTAATTGGTTTTTTTGTGATGCACTACACAGCTGGGCTAATTCTTAGTGTTGTATTTCAATTGGCACACGTTATGGAAGAAGCAGAAATGCCTATTCCTGAAAAAGATGGAAGTCTAAAAAATACATGGGCTATTCATCAACTAAAAACAACCGTTAATTTTTCTCCAAAAAATAAATTAATCAATTGGTTTACAGGAGGCTTAAACCATCAAGTAGAGCATCACATTTTTCCAAATATTTCGCATATCCATTATGGTAAAATTGCAGAAATTGTTAAAAAAACAGCAAAAGAATTTAATTTGCCCTACAACGAATATAAAACTACAAGAAAAGCAATAATCGCTCATTTCAGTTATTTAAGACTGATGGGCATGAAACCAAAATTACAAGCATAAATTACTTTAAATGAACCAATTACTTTCAGAAAGAATTTTAAATATGGCTACCTCAGCAACTCTTGCCATGGCAGCCAAAGCACGTGAACTAAGAGCAGAAGGTAAAGATATTATAGGGCTAAGTTTGGGAGAGCCAGACTTCAACACACCAGATTTTATTAAATCTGCTGCAAAACAAGCCATTGATGATAATTACAATTCATACACACCAGTAGATGGCTATGCTGAGCTTAAACAAGCTATTATTACAAAATTCAAACGTGATAATAATTTAACCTATACTCCGAGTCAAATTGTTGTATCAACAGGTGCAAAACAATGCTTAGCAAATGTCGCTTTAGTGTTGCTTAATAAAGGGGATGAGGTCATTCTACCATGTCCATATTGGGTAAGTTATTCTGATATTGCAAAGCTTTCTGAAGGAACTCCAGTAGAAGTAAAAACATCAATAGATACAGACTTCAAGATGACACCAGCACAACTTGAAAACGCCATTACACCCAAAACAAAAATGATTTGGTTCAGTTCGCCATGTAATCCAAGTGGATCTGTTTATAGCAGAGAAGAGTTAAGAGCACTTGCCGATGTCCTTCAAAAACATCCTCAAATTTATGTAGTTTCAGATGAAATTTACGAGCATATTAATTTTGGAAATGGACATGCTAGTATGGCTGAGTTTGAAGACATGTATGACAGGACAATTACTGTAAATGGGGTGTCCAAAGCCTTTGCGATGACCGGGTGGAGAATTGGATTTTTAGGCGCTCCAGAAAAAATTGCAAGAGCTTGTAATAAAATGCAAGGTCAAATTACAAGTGGAGCTAACTGTATTGCTCAGCGTGCTGTAATTACAGCTTTGGAAGCATCGCCATCCAAAGTACAATATATGATTGATGAGTTCAAAGTTCGTCGCGATCTAATTTTAAAACTTTTGGGTGATATTGATGGTTTTTCATGCAATACTCCAGAAGGTGCTTTTTATGTATTTCCTGATGTATCAGCATTGTTTGGAAAAACATTTAAAGGCAAACAAATAAACAATGCCACAGAATTGTCACTTTACCTTTTGGAAGAAGCGCTTGTGGCAACTGTAACAGGCGAAGCTTTTGGCAATCCAAATTGTATAAGAATATCTTACGCTGCATCTCAGGAGCAAATTATTGAAGCTATTCAACGCATAAAAAATGCGTTATCAAATTAAATTTTTAGGATTTTCTCCAGAAAAATGGAGTTAATAAGATTAATACAGTAAAGAGTTCTAATCGTCCTATAAGCATAAGGAAAGCTGCCCACCACTTCCCTATTTGGGGCATATCGTAAAAGTTATGAGCTGGACCAAATTCACCAAGAGCTGGGCCAACATTTCCTAAACTTGAGGCTGCAACGCCAATAGCGGATTCAAAATCTAGACCAACAAAGGCAAAACCAAGTGCACCAACTATAAAAGACAGCATGTAAAGCATAAAAAAACCTAATACATTAAAAACGATGTCTCCAGAAATTGTTTTTGAATTGTATCGAACAGGAAGCACAGCGTTGGGATGAATTGATCTTTTAAATTCTAAAAATCCATTGCGAATAAGAACTAAATGACGTACTACTTTTACACCTCCAGATGTACTACCAGATGACCCCCCTAAAAACATCAAACCAAAGAAAAATACTACTAAAAAAGATGGCCAAACCATAAAATCGGCGGTTACAAAACCTGTGGTTGTTACAATAGCAACAACCTGAAAAAGGGCATGTCGGATGGTTGCTTCTATTTCTCCAAAAATCAATGGGTGATTGAACGAAGATGCAGAAGAAAACACAGAATTATAATAAATTATTGTTGCTGTGATTATTGTAAAAACAAGTATAAATTTTGCATATAACTTAAATTCTTCATCTTTAAATATTCTTGAGAAATTGGCTTTGAATCCAAAATAGCTTAATACAAAATTTGTACCCGCCAAAAACATAAAAAGTACTACAATATATTGAATCAAAGGAGTATCATTCCAGTGTGCTAAACTTGCGTTTTTTGTTGAAAAACCTCCTGTAGAAAGTGTACTCATAGAATGATTTAGTGCATCAAAAAAGGACATTCCAGCCAATTTTAAAAACAATGTTTCAGCAGCGGTATAACCAAAATAAATAAGCCATAATCGCTTTGCTGTATCAGTAATTCTTGGGTGAAGTTTGTCTGTACCTGGGCCCGGTGCTTCTGCTGCAAAAAGCTGCATACCACCAATCCCTAGCAAAGGTAATATGGCAATGGCTAAAACAATAATCCCCATACCACCAATCCAATGCGTTAGACTTCGCCAAAACAAAATACCTTCTGGCAAAATTTCTATATCATTGAGAATGGTAGAACCTGTTGTGGTATAGCCCGAAATGGTTTCAAAAAAAGCATTTGTGAAGTTTGTGATTGTTCCCGACAAAATATAGGGTAATGTTCCAGATAATGCCATCACAATCCAACCAAAAGCAACAACAATATAACCTTGACGTTTACTCATTTCTTGTGAATGATTTTTTGTTGAAATCATCAATAAAAATCCAATAAGCAAAGTTAAAATTCCGGAAATAAGTATAGGGTTAGTAACCCCATCTTTATAAACTAAACTCAATAGGGATGCCAAAAGCATAAAACCACCATTAAACATCAATAAAAGACCAAAAAAATGAAAGATTATTTTATTATCTTGTTTCATGTTAACTGCTTAGAAGAAAAGGCTTTCTACTTTTTTGATAGCTTTTGGAAGACAACAAACAACCACACGGTCACCAGGTTCAATTTTAAAATCTCCCAAGGCAATATTTCCTTCTTCGTTTCTAATGACACCACCAATAATGGCCGCTCTTGGAAAATCAATTTCTTTGATGTATTGATGACAAATTTTTGATGTTGGTTTTACGATAAATTCTAACAGTTCTGCCTCCATGTTTGTAAGTTTGGTCATTGCCACAACATCGCCCTTACGAACATACCTAAATATACTATTGGCAGCCAATAATTTTTTATTTATTAGTGTGTCTACTCCAATGGAATGAGATAAGGCAAAATAGTCCATGTTTTCTACAAGTGCTATAGTCTTTTTCACCCCTTTTGATTTGGCTACTAAACAAGACATGATATTCGTTTCAGAATTTCCAGTAACAGAAATAAAGGCATCCATATTACTAAAATTTTCTTCATCTAAAACATCAACATTTCTTCCATCTCCATTAATTACAAGGGCATCTGAAAGTTGATCGGCCAATTCAATTGCACGATCTTTAGATTTTTCAACAACTTTTACATTAAAATTACTATTTGCTAATTCATTAGCGGTCATCGAACCAATTTGTCCACCCCCAAGAATCATAACATCCTTAATTTGTTTTTTTCGCTTTCCAATAAGTCTACATAATTCCTCATCACCATCTTTTGAAGTAATAAACACCACTCGGTCACCCTCATTAAAGATGGTGTCACCTCTTGGAATTATGGTGACATGTGACCCAAATCGTTGTATTGCTATTGGAATAAAATGTATATCAGAAAGTAGTTGTGCTGCTAATTTTACAGACTTATTAATAATTTTTGCATCTGCTGAAAGTGTTAACCCCAACATTGTTAATGCCCCATCCTCAAATTCGTAGGTGTCATTGAAAACAGACTGACTCAAAAGCAATTCAATTTCTGAAGCCGCCAAAGATTCAGGAGAAATAAGTTCATCTATTCCTAGTGTTTCAAAACCAATTTCGTCTTTGTAATCAATAAATTCTGTATTTGAAATACGTGCAATAGTACGTTTTGCACCCAGTTGTTTGGCCAATACACAAGAAGTTATATTGGACGTTTGAGATGAGGTTACAGAAACAAATAAATCTGCATTGATAATATTGGATTCTTTTAGCACAGAAATAGAAGTAATATCTCCTTTGACCACCTTGATATCCAAATGCGTTTCTGCATATGTAAGGCGTTCTTTGTCTAAATCAATTAGTGTAATTTCTTGAGACTCATACGACAAAAGTTTTGCCAAGTGAAATCCGACTTCTCCTGCGCCGGCTATAATAATCTTCATTAATTATCAATTAAAGAGCAGTGCAAATATAAGTTATTTTTAGGGAATTGTCTATGAATTGCATTTCTTTGCATGGCAAAAACAATTCATTTTTAATTTGTTCAAATGTCCAAAAAGATAACACCTTATAAAAATAGTTCACTTTCAAAAAAGGAACAAATTACCAAAATGTTTGATAACATTTCCGAAGAATACGATGGTTTAAACCGTGTAATTTCATTTGGAATTGATATCAAATGGCGTAAGAAAGTTGTACAACTTGTTGCGGAAAAAAACCCTGAATCGGTTTTGGATATTGCTACTGGTACTGGCGATTTGGCGATTAATTTGACTCAAACTTCAGCAAAAAAAATAATTGGTTTGGATATCAGCGAAGGGATGTTGGACGTAGGTCGAAAAAAAATTAATGCAAAAAAATTAAATAATACCATCGAAATGGTTGTTGGTGATTCCGAAAACCTCCCTTTTGATGACAATAGCTTTGATGCTATTACGGTAGCATTCGGGGTCCGTAATTTTGAACACTTAGAAGTTGGATTAAAAGAAATTTTGAGAGTTTTGAAACCTAATGGAATATTTGTGGTGCTTGAAACTTCTGTTCCTACAAAATTTCCTTTCAGACAGGGGTATTTCTTATACACCAAAATATTATTGCCGGCCATTGGAAAACTATTCTCTAGAGACAAAAAAGCGTACAGCTATTTGAGTTCATCAGCAGCAAAATTCCCATATGGCGATGCATTCAACAATATTTTAAAGAAAATAGGGTTTATATCTACAAAAGCGCTACCTCAAACATTTGGAGTTGCTACAATTTACACTGCTTCAAAAAAATGAAAATAAAATTTCTTTTTTCTATACTGTTAATTAGCCTTGTTGGATTTCAGTCTGAGGCACAACTCTTTACAAAAGAGCGCCTACTAAATAATGAAAATTTTGATAAGCCTCGACTATCGTATGGCTATTATTTAGGATTCAATCTATATGATTTTAATATTGATTACAATAAAAATGTAAAAGATATTCAGGTGCTAAAAGCTGTTGGTTTTAACGTTGGCCTAATTGGTAATATTAGAATTAACGATTATTTTGATGTTCGCTTTGAACCTGGTCTGGTCATGTCCAACAGAACGTTAAGTTATAGTAGGACCTATTTTGATGGGATATCTTATGTAGAAAAAGATCTCGAACGCGAATTGCGTTCAACATATATACATCTTCCATTACTCATAAAAATCTCTACGAAACGGGTAAACAACATTAAACCATTTATTGTTGGTGGAGTTTCAACGGCTCTGAATTTATCGAGTAATCAAGATAATCCTGATGATAATAGTAAGGGTAATTTTAGAATGATAAAAAACAATCTATTTTATGAATTAGGTCTTGGAATTGACATCTATTTTACATGGTTTAAATTTACACCTTCAATTCGAGGAATTTTCTCATTAAAAGACGAACACGTAAAAGATTTTGATCCTAATAGCCCTTGGACAAGCAACATTGAACAGATGCAAACCCGTGGGTTTTTCATCAACTTTACTTTTCAATAGACCGCCTTCTAAATTCACTTAAAATAATTGAAGCCGCGTTAGCAACATTCAAGCTTTCTGTTTTTTTGAGTGGACCAAATCTTGGAATTGTAAGTTTTGTTTTTAGCAATGATGCTACCTTTTTTGAAATTCCGTTGGCTTCATTCCCCAAGACCAAAATACCAGAATTTGGGAGGTTTACTTCATAAATTGAATGCCCTTGCATAAATGTTCCAATCGTATTTTGTGCTTTTGACAAAACGGACTCTAAGTCAATATATGTAATATTTACTCTTGTGTGAGACCCCATAGCAGCTTGCACAACTTTTGGATTGTAGCAGTCCACGGTTGAAAGGCTACAGACTAAATCTTTTATACCAAACCAATCACATAATCGAATAATCGTTCCCAAATTCCCTGGATTGTTCAAATCATCAAGTGCTAAAATCAAATTATTAAAATCAATCGGATTTGACTCAGGGATTCGAAAAGTTGCTAAAACGTTGTTGGGTGTTGTTAGTGTACTTATTTTTGAAAGCTCATTGTCAGAAATATGAATAAAAGCGTCTGTAAATTCTGCATATTTAAGGTCTGTTGAAAAGATTTCTACAAGCACGTAATCAGAATCTAAAAATTCTCTAACGACCTTAACACCTTCTGCCACAAACAATTGTTCTTGAGTACGATACTTTTTTTTACTCAAACTAAGGATTAGCTTTAATTGGTTTTTAGTTAACATCTAAAAAATGTACATTTGATTTAAATTCATTTAGAGTATAAATCTAAATCTTATTTATGTCTTGTTGAAGGATTCGCTTAAAAAAATATTTTTTATTTGTGTGCTCGCATACATTTGCAGCGGTTGTAATGCCGTAAAAAGAGTTGCCGATAATGATTATTTGTTGGTAGAAAACTCTTTTATTGTAAATGGAAAACCCAATACATCGGAGGCGCTTTCTAAACTCTCGTTTCAAAATAAAAATACTACAATTTTAGGGATTCCTCTAAGACTTCATATTTATAACTTAGCGCGCGACAACAAAGACTCTATTTTTGAAACATGGCTGAATAAACGTCCAAAACGCAAACAACGACTCATCAATAAATTTTCAAAAAAACAACTAAACCAAATAAAAAAATCTTCATTAGGTTTTAATGGTTGGTTAAAAAAAACTGGAGAAGCTCCCACTATATTGGATAGTTTGAAAATTAAAAAAACGAAGCTCAATCTTGAACGGTATTATTTTTCAAAAGGATGGTTTGATAGAAAAATTGATTACACTGTTGACACTTTGGGCAACAAGCGTGCAACTTTGAGTTATACTATTGAAACCGGAATTCCTTATAATATTCGTAATATAACTAAGGAAATTGAAACGCCAATTTTGGATACACTTTATGAAAAAGTAAAAACAGAATCGGCTATAAAAAAAGAAAAACAATTTGACATCGTAAACTTTAAAGAAGAACGCAATCGACTCACGAGTCACTTTAGAAACTCTGGGGTTTATCATTTTTCTCAAGATTATGTAAGTTTCGAAAATGACACCATCAATACAAACCATAATGTTGATGTTAAAATAAATATCCCCAATAGAGTCATTAGAACACAAGACTCTACAACTCGAGAACCTTTCAAAATATATCGTATAAAGGAAGTTAATATTTTTACGGATGCGACTTTTAAAAATCGGAATAATTCAACTCCAAAAATATCAGCTACGTTCAATAATTTCAATTTTTACAATTACGATGCTTTAAAATACCGACCAAAAGCAATTACAAATGCTGTTTTAATAAATCAAGGAGATTTGTATAGCGACCTTGATAAAACACGAACCTACAGTTATTTAAGTCAACTCAATGCCTTTAAATACCCAAATATTGAATACGTTGAAAACGTTTTGGACACAACACTTACTGCAAATATTTATCTCAATCCTAGAAAAAAATATGGATTGGGTTTTGATGTCAATGTTTCACAAAGTAATATTCAAAAAATTGGATTTTCTTTTTCTACAGGTTTGGTGATTAGAAATATTTTTAGAGGTGCAGAAACACTGGAAATCTCTGCTTTGGGAGCTATTGGAGCTTCAAAAGATGGGGCAAAATCCGAAGATCAATTTTTTGATATTAATGAACTTGGAGCCGATATAAAACTTAATATTCCAAGGTTATTTTTTCCGTTCAATACTGAAAAAATCATTCCAAAATACATGTCTCCAACAACACAGTTGAGTACCGGATTTACAAGTCAAAAAAATATTGGATTGGACAAACGAACACTCAATGGACGACTCAGCTACAATTGGTTTACTAAAAAGACAACCACCAACACCCTCGATCTTTTGAACTTACAATATGTAAGAAATCTAAATCCTGGAAATTACTTTAATGTCTACCAAAATTCTTTTAATCGACTGGAAACTATTGCAATTGACAGTTACCCTACCCCAACCGAATATCTTATTTCTAATCCAGATGGATCAAGTTCACTTGATATTTCAAGAGCCGATGATTTTATAGAAACTGTAAGTTCAGATGCTAATTTCCTTGCTTCCAATCCATCTGAATATCAAATCGTTAGAAATATTAGAGAGAGAAAGAATAGACTGATTCAAAACAACTTTATTTTGGCTAGTAATTTCACTCTAACCAAAGATACTCGAGAAAATAATTTCGACAATAACTTTTCAATTTTTCGCTTGAAACTTGAGCTAGCAGGTAATTTACTCAACGGTGCTGCAGATTTATTAGATTTGAAAAAAAATGAAAATGGAGAGTTTGAAGTGAATGATGTTGCATTTTCTCAATATGCAAAAACAGATATTGACTACATTAAACTCTGGAATTTGGGACGTAGTAATGTTCTTGCGCTTAGAAGTTTTGTAGGAATAGCTCTACCGCTAGGTAATTCTAAAACTATTCCTTTTTCAAAAAGTTTTTTTGCAGGTGGTGCAAACGACAACCGTGCATGGACTGCCTATAATCTTGGCCCTGGAAGTTCAGACAACAATAATGAATTTAATGAAGCAAATCTTAAAATTGCATTCAGTTTGGAACACCGCTATAACTTATTTGGAAACCTCAATGGCGCATTTTTTGTAGATGCAGGAAATATTTGGAATGTATTGGATGATGTAGAAAATCCAAAAGCTACTTTTGATAGTTTTGATTCGCTCAAAGATATTGCTGTGGGTGCTGGAATTGGATTGCGATATGACTTTGGATTTTTTATTCTTAGACTTGATACTGGTTTTAAGGCTTACAACCCAACTTATTCAATAAATAACCGCTGGTTTAAAGATTTCAACTTTAGTAATGCAGTCTATAACTTTGGCATAAACTATCCGTTTTAGAAGTCTTTGTTATCCTCAAACGTTTTCGTATAAATTAGGGCATAAGTCATGTTAAAATTTTAACATATAGTGATTAATTTTAGTACTTTTGACCCCGAATACAAAAAACAACTATTATGAGTCATTCAATTCAACCAGGCGTTGCTACTGGTCGCGAAGTTCAAGAGATTTTTAAACTAGCTAAAGAAAAAGGATTTGCTTTACCAGCAGTTAATGTAATTGGATCTAACACAATTAATGGTGTTTTAGAAACTGCAAAAGCTCTTAATGCTCCTGTAATAATTCAATTTTCCAACGGAGGTGCACAATTTAATGCTGGAAAAGGGCTTTCAAATGAAGATCAAAAAGCTGCTATTGCTGGATCAATTGCAGGAGCAAAACATGTTCATCAAATGGCAGAAGCCTACGGCGTTCCTGTAATTCTTCACACCGATCATTGTGCAAAAAAATTATTGCCTTGGATTGATGGTTTGTTGGAAGCAAGTGAGAAACATTTTGCAGAAACTGGAAAATCACTATTCAGCTCACACATGATTGATCTATCTGAAGAACCACTCGAAGAAAATATTGAAATCTGTAAACATTATTTGGAGCGTATGTCCAAAATGGGAATGACCCTAGAAATTGAACTAGGTATAACTGGTGGCGAAGAAGATGGCGTAGATAATAGCGATGTTGATGTTTCAAAACTATATACTCAACCAGAAGAAGTTGCTTATGCTTATGAAGAGCTAAGCAAAGTAAGTGATCAATTTACGATTGCAGCAGCATTTGGAAATGTTCATGGTGTTTACAAACCTGGAAATGTAAAATTGACACCAAAAATTCTAAAAAATTCTCAAGAATTTATTACCAAAAAATACAATGTTCCTGCCAATCATATAGACTTTGTTTTTCATGGTGGTTCTGGTTCTACAGTTGAAGAAATAAGAGAATCCATCGGCTATGGCGTTATCAAAATGAATATCGATACAGATATGCAATACGCATTTATGAGTGGCGTTCGAGATGATTTTAAAGCTAATGCAGACTATTTGGCTTCTCAAATTGGCAACCCAGATGGCGAAGATGTTCCAAATAAAAAATACTACGACCCAAGACGATGGTTAAGACAAGGCGAAAATGCTTTTGTAGCACGTCTAAAAAAAGCTTTTGAGGATCTTAATAACGTAAATACATTGTAAAAAAATTGTTAGTTTTGTATTTTATTCTAATCAATTAGACAAAAATGGCGTGGTTCAAAAGAACAGATAAAGGAATTCAAACTCCAACAGAGGCAAAACGCGATACCCCAAAAGGATTATGGTACAAATCTCCAACTGGAAAAATCGTTGAAACTGAAGAATTAGAAAGAAATTTCTTTGTAAGTCCAGAAGATGGATATCATGTACGCATTGGAAGTGCAGAATATTTCCAAATTTTGTTTGACGATAACAAATTCAAGGAATTAGATTCTAAAATAACCTCTAAAGACCCACTTAAATTTACTGATAAAAAAACATACACCGATCGCTTGAAAGCCGCTCAAGATAAAACCAAACTTAAAGACGCTGTACGAACAGCTGTGGGCAAATCAAAAGGCAAAGACTTAGTGGTAGCATGTATGGATTTTAGTTTTATTGGAGGATCAATGGGAAGTGTTGTTGGTGAAAAAATTGCACGTGCAGCAGACTATGCCCTCAATAAAAAACTGCCTTTTATGATTATTTCTAAATCTGGAGGGGCACGTATGATGGAGGCCGCACTTTCGCTAATGCAACTGGCAAAAACCTCAGCAAAATTGGCACAACTAGCCGATGCTGGCATTCCATATATTTCGTTATGTACTGATCCAACAACTGGAGGAACAACCGCTTCTTTTGCCATGTTGGGTGATATCAACATCAGTGAACCCGGAGCACTTATTGGTTTTGCTGGTCCACGTGTTGTTCGTGATACGACTGGAAAAGAACTTCCAGATGGATTTCAAACTGCAGAATTTGTTTTAGAACATGGCTTTTTGGATTTTATTACACACCGTAGTCAACTTAAAGATAAAGTTAATCAATACATTGATTTGATTTTAAATCAGCCGTTAAGAGCATAATTTCTATAAAATTATTCTTTTATTAATCAATTTTCTTATATTTGCCGCCTGATTATGAGCGTCATAATCATTGCATAAAAATTATTTAAACAAATATTGGAATGTACTTAACAAAAGAAATTAAAGAGGAAATCTTTACAAAACACGGAAAAGATGCCAAAGACACCGGTTCTGCCGAAGGTCAAATTGCATTATTTACACACCGAATTAATCACTTAACAGAACACCTAAAGCAAAATCGAAAAGATTTTAATACCGAGCGTTCATTAGTAAAGCTAGTAGGAAAACGTCGTTCTCTTTTGGATTATCTTAAAAATAAAGACATCCTTAGATACCGTGCGATTGTAAAAGAGCTAGGATTAAGAAAATAAATATTCAAAAAGAGGTTTATACCTCTTTTTTGTTTTTATGTGTATTTTTACACAACTTATAGAAGAAGCTAATTAAAGTTTTTCATTGGTCACAACCACACAACAACAACACAACACCAATGTTTAATTAGAATTAAAAAATATGATTCCAAAAGTTTTTAGAGAGGTCATAGACCTTGGCGATGGAAGAGAAATTTCTATCGAAACCGGAAAATTGGCTAAACAAGCCCATGGCTCTGTTGTAGTACAATCCGGAAAATGTATGTTGCTTTGTACTGTTGTATCCAACTACAAAGCAGCCGATGTTGATTTTTTACCGTTAACGGTAGATTATCGCGAAAAATTTGCAGCAGCTGGTCGCTATCCAGGTGGTTTTTTTAAGCGTGAAGCACGACCAAGTGATGGAGAAATCCTAACAATGCGCTTAGTAGACCGCGTACTACGTCCCTTATTTCCAAAAGATTATCACTCAGAAACACAAGTGATGATTCAATTGATGTCTCATGATGAAGATGTAATGCCCGATGCTATGGCAGGATTGGCCGCCTCTGCAGCCATTCAACTCTCTGATTTCCCATTTGAATGTGCTATATCTGAAGTTAGAGTTGCACGTGTTAATGGTGAATTTATCATCAACCCAACTAGAGCACAACTTGATGAATCCGACATCGATATGATGATTGGTGCTTCTGCAGACTCTGTAATGATGGTTGAAGGGGAAATGGATGAAATTTCTGAAGAAGAAATGACTGAAGCTATCAAATTTGCGCATGAAGCTATTAAAGTACAATGTGCTGCTCAAGAACGATTGGCTGAAGCTTTCGGTAAAAAAGAAGTTCGTGAGTATGAGCCAGAGAGAGAAGATGCCGAGCTTGAAAGCAAAATTCGTGAATTGGCCTATGATAAAGTCTATGCCATTGCCAAAGCAGGCTCTGCAAAACATGAAAGAAGTACAGCATTTGGAGAAATTAAAGAAGAGATAATCGCTACATTTTCTGAAGAAGAACAAGAAGAATATGGAAATTTAATTTCAAAATATTATTACAAAGCAGAAAAAGCAGCTGTAAGAGATTTAACTCTAAACGAAGGACTACGATTAGATGGACGAAAAACAGACGAAATCAGACCAATATGGTGTGAAGTTGATTATTTACCATCAACCCATGGGTCGTCTATTTTTACAAGAGGAGAAACTCAAGCACTAGCCACAGTAACTCTTGGTACTTCTCGCGATGCCAATCAAATTGACATGCCATCTCATGAAGGAGAAGAGCGTTTTTATTTACATTACAACTTCCCTCCTTTCTCAACTGGTGAAGCACGACCAATTCGTGGAACATCTAGAAGAGAAATTGGACATGGAAACTTGGCACAACGTGCACTAAAAGGTATGGTGCCTGAAGATTGTCCATACACAGTACGTGTGGTGAGTGAAGTTTTGGAAAGCAATGGATCGTCTTCTATGGCCACTGTTTGTTCTGGAACAATGGCGCTTATGGATGCTGGTGTTCAACTTAAAAAACCTGTTTCAGGAATCGCAATGGGATTAATTTCTGATTCAGATTCTGGAAAGTATGCTGTTTTATCGGATATTTTAGGCGATGAAGATCACCTTGGCGATATGGATTTCAAAGTTACAGGTACTGCAGATGGAATTACAGCATGCCAGATGGATATTAAAGTAAAAGGACTTTCTTATGAAATTTTAGTCAATGCACTAAAACAAGCTCGTGATGGACGTCTTCATATCCTTGAAAAGTTAACCGATACTATTTCTGCACCAGCTGAAGACGTTAAAGCTCATGCACCAAAAATGGTAACTCGTGTTATTCCAAATGAATACATTGGGGCACTTATTGGACCTGGCGGAAAAGTCATTCAAGAACTTCAAAAAGAAACAGAAACTACAATCGTTATCAATGAAGACCCTGTGACTGAAGAAGGTATCGTTGAAATTCTTGGTACAGATCAAGATGGTATCGATGCTGTTTTAGCAAAAATTGACGCACTCTTATTCAAACCGGAAGTCGGCAGTATTTATGAAGTAAAAGTTATCAAAATGCTTGATTTTGGAGCTGTAGTAGAATATACTGAAGCGCCTGGAAATGAAGTATTACTTCATGTGAGTGAATTGGCTTGGGAACGTACAGAAAACGTTTCTGATGTTGTTAATATGGGAGATATTTTTGATGTCAAATACTTTGGAATAGATTCAAGAACACGCAAAGAAAAAGTTTCACGTAAGGCAATCTTGCCAAAACCTGAAGGGTTTGTTGAACGTCCCCCTAGAGACAGAAAACAAAACAACAAAGGTCGCGACAATCGTAGAAATGATAGAAAAAGAGATTAGTAATAAAGCTAATTGTCAAAATAAAAAAAGCCGTTTTAAAAATAAAACGGCTTTTTTTGTAACATTTTTTAGTGTTTAAACGTATAACATAGTGAATCCAAATGATTTTTAAAAAAAATCTGCAAGCATGAGACAACTCAAAATTACAAAACAAGTTACCAACAGGGAAACCGCGTCCTTGGACAAGTACCTACAAGAAATTGGCAAGGTTGATTTAATTACTGCCGATGAAGAAGTAGAATTGGCACAGCGCATTAAAGCTGGTGATCAAATCGCTTTAGAAAAATTAACCAAAGCCAATCTTCGTTTTGTTGTTTCTGTTGCTAAACAATATCAAAATCAAGGACTTACACTTCCAGATTTAATTAATGAAGGAAATTTAGGACTGATTAAAGCTGCTCAACGTTTTGATGAAACTCGTGGTTTTAAGTTTATTTCTTATGCCGTTTGGTGGATTCGTCAATCCATCTTACAAGCGCTTGCAGAACAATCACGTATTGTTCGTTTACCATTAAACAAAATTGGTTCTATCAATAAAATCAATAAAACCTACGCCTTTTTAGAGCAGTCGCACGAGCGCCCACCGAGTGCCGAAGAAATTGCAAAAGAATTGGATATGACCATTAATGATGTTAAAGAATCTATGAAAAATTCTGGTCGTCATGTTTCAATGGATGCACCATTGGTTGAAGGAGAAGATTCAAATCTTTATGATGTTTTGCGTTCTGGAGAATCTCCAAATCCCGACAAAGAACTTTTGCATGAATCTTTAAGAACAGAAATTGAGCGTGCATTGGAAACCCTTACTCCACGAGAAGCTGATGTTATTCGTCTGTATTTTGGACTTGGAAACCAGCACCCAATGACTTTAGAAGAAATTGGTGAAACTTTTGACCTTACAAGAGAACGTGTACGTCAAATCAAAGAAAAAGCAATTCGAAGATTGAAACACACTTCAAGAAGTAAAATTTTAAAAACCTATTTAGGTTAAAAAACAAAACCCTTGCTGTTGGCAGGGGTTTATTTTTATATTATTTTTGTATTAAACTAAATGTATGAGTTCTTCGCTAATAGCACCTTCAATTCTTGCCGCAGATTTTGCAAATCTACAACGTGATATAGAAATGGTAAATACCAGTCAAGCAGATTGGTTTCATATTGATATCATGGACGGTGTATTTGTTCCTAATATTTCTTTTGGAATGCCTGTTTTAAAGTCAATAACAAAACATGCAAAAAAAACAGTTGATGTTCATTTAATGATTGTAGACCCCGATCGTTATATCAAAACATTTGCAGAGCTTGGAAGTGATATTCTCACCGTACATTACGAAGCTTGTACGCATTTACACCGCACACTCCAAGCCATAAAAAAAGAAGGGATGAAGGCAGGTGTTGCACTCAATCCTCATACAAACATCAATGTTTTAGAAGATACTATTCAAGATATTGATTTGGTCTGTATTATGAGTGTAAATCCAGGTTTTGGTGGTCAAAGCTTTATTGAAAATACTTACGAAAAAGTAAAACAACTCAAAGCACTAATAACCTCTAAAGACGCTTCTACAAAAATTGAAATTGATGGTGGTGTGACTTCTATAAACGCTAAGGCATTGAAAGATGCAGGAGCTGATGTATTGGTAGCAGGTAGCTTTGTTTTTAAAAGTGAAAATCCATCAAAAACGATAGAAGAATTAAAACATGTAACTGCTTAATTCTTAACCTATAACCTCTTTTAAATAGGCATAATAATCTCCTTTGAGATTAGCAATACGTTTTGCCAATTCAGTTTTGGAAATCCAACCCATTTGTAGAGCAATTTCTTCTGGACATGCTACTTTTTGACCTGTACGTTTTTCAATTGCTTTTACAAATTCTGTAGCTTCCGAAAGTGCCTCATGAGTTCCGGTATCAAGCCATGCAAAACCTCGTTTTAGAACTTTCATTTTTAATTGATTCTGCTGTAAATAATTAACATTTACAGAAGTAATTTCAAGCTCTCCACGATCTGAAGGTTTTATTGTTTTTGCAATATTCACCACAGAATTAGGATAAAAATACAGCCCAACAACGGCATAATTTGATTTTGGAGTTTTTGGTTTCTCTTTAATACTTACAACATTTTGATCTGAATCAAATTCAGCAACACCGTAGCGCTCTGGATCTTTGACATAACTTCCAAAAACAACTGCTTTTTGAGATTTTTCTACTGTTTTAACCGCAGATTTCAAAAGCTGATCTAAACCTACGCCATAAAAAATATTATCACCCAAAACCATACAAACATCATCATCACCTATAAAGGATTCTCCAATAATGAACGCTTGTGCTAAACCATCTGGTGAGGGTTGTTCCTTATAAGATAACTGTAATCCAAAATTGGAGCCATCCCCTAAAAGACGTTCAAAATTTGGCAAATCATGTGGCGTAGAAATAATCAAAATTTCTTGAATTCCAGCATGCATCAAAACAGATAATGGGTAGTATATCATGGGTTTATCATATACAGGAAGCATTTGCTTACTGACACTCAAAGTAAGAGGATGCAAACGAGTTCCTGAACCACCTGCTAGTACAATTCCTTTCATCTATTTATTTTTTTTATAATTTTTATAACTTCCAGAACGCACATGCTCCAACCAAGACGTGTTTTTAAGGTACCAATCAATAGTTTTGGACAACCCTTCTTCAAAAATAACAGAGGGAGTCCAACCTAAATTATTTTGGATTTTGGAAGCATCAATCGCATAGCGCAAATCATGTCCTGGACGGTCTTTTACAAAAGTAATAAGATTTGAAGACGTTCCTTCTGATTGCCCCATTTTTTGATCCATTTGTTTACATAACTCCTTGACCAAATCAATATTTTTCCATTCATTAAACCCTCCTATGTTATAAGTTTCATGATTTTTCCCTTGATGAAAAACCATATCAATAGCTCGCGCATGATCTACAACATATAACCAATCGCGAGTGTAGTTGCCATCACCGTAAACTGGCAATGGTTTCTTTTCTAAAATATTATTTATGAATAGTGGAATTAATTTTTCTGGAAATTGATTTGGCCCATAATTGTTGGAACAATTCGAAATTACATATGGTAATCCATAAGTTTCGCCATAGGCACGCACAAAATGATCTGAACTGGCTTTTGAAGCAGAATATGGTGAATTAGGATCATAGGGGGTAGTTTCAAGAAAAAGTCCATCTTCACCTAAAGTTCCATACACTTCGTCGGTACTCACGTGATAAAAGCGATGTGATTCCCAAGAATTTCCCCACAAAGATTTAAAAGCATTGAGCAAAATCATTGTTCCTAGAATATTTGTTTTGGCAAAAGCCAAAGGATCATGGATAGAACGATCTACATGAGATTCTGCTGCTAAGTGAATAACATCAGTAAAGTTATAGTGTTCAAAAATTTGATGAATAAAATTTTCATCTGTAATATCACCTTTTAAAAATGTATAATTAGGTTCATTTTCAATATCTGTTAAATTCTCTAGATTCCCAGCATAGGTAAGGGCATCCATATTGTAAATTTGATATTTTGGGTATTGATTGACAAACAATCGTACAACGTGGGCGCCAATAAACCCTGCGCCTCCTGTTATTAGTATTTTTTTCATTTATAATAAGATTTATACCATTGATAAAAAGTATTTATCCCTGTTTTTAATGGCGTTTTAGGTTGAAATCCATAATCTTTCATAAACGCATTTGTACATGCCCATGTCTGATGAGCATCGCCAGGCTGAAGCGGTTGCAGTTTAAGTTTTGATTTCAATCCTGTAATTGTTTCAATTTCCTGTATCAAATCTAATAACTTAACGGAAGTATTGCTCCCAATATTATAAATTTTATACAGATTTTTATTATTTGATTTATTTAATAATGTTAGTTCCAAGCTTTTAATAATGTCGTCAATATAAGTAAAATCACGCTTATGGTTTCCATGATTAAAAATATTTAAAGGTTTTCGTTTTAATAGTGCATCTGTAAAAATAAATAGTGCCATATCGGGTCGACCCCAAGGACCATATACTGTAAAAAAACGCAAACCTATGGTCTCAATGCCGTACAAATGACTGTAGGTATGTGCCATGAGTTCATTCGTTTTTTTGGAAACAGCATACAAGCTTAAAGGTGCATCTACTTTAGCTGATTCTTGAAAGGGGACTTCGGAAGTATTTCCATAAACACTTGAACTGCTTGCATAAACTATTCTTGGAATTTTATATTTACGGCAACATTCTAATACATTCAAAAATCCAACAATATTACTATTCAAATACACATTTGAATCTTCTAATGATGAACGAACAAAAGCTTGAGCAGCAAGATGACAAACTAGATCAAATTTATAAGTTTTAAAAATTAGATTTAAGGCATTCCTATCTTCTATATTTGCTCGAATAAAAGTAAACGAAGAATTTTTTAAATTATTCTTAGAAGGACTATTCCACTTGGATGCTTCATTGCGTTTTATCCCTAAAATTTCAAGTCGATTATATTTTAAATTTATATCGTAATAATCGTTGATGTTATCAATTCCAATAACAGAATGCCCTAGCTCAGAAAGGTGTTTACTTAAATGAAATCCAATAAACCCTGCAGCACCTGTAACTAAAATTGTTTTAGTCTTCATGACTCAGAGAAATTACTGCCCAATCCCTTTATATGAAAACCCAATAGTTTCTAGCTCCTGTTTATCGAGTAAATTTCGGCCATCAAAAATATAGGCAGGTTTACTCATGCTATCATATATTTTTTTCCAATCATAGGTTTTAAACTCATCCCATTCTGTAATAATTGCTAACGCATGAGCACCTTGAACGGCTTTGTATGGATCTTTTTCAGAAGATAAATAGTTGTCATTTTCAGATTCTGATCTTGAATTCAAATAATTTAAATCTGATTGCATTTGAAGTGCAGAAACTTTTGGATCATAAACTTGAATATTAGCATGCTCATCGATTAGTTTATCGGCAATATAAATAGCTGCAGACTCTCGTGTATCATTAGTATCCTTTTTAAATGCCCAACCAAAAAAGGCAATTTTTTTATCGGCTACAGTGCCATATAATGCTTTTACAATTTCATCAGCAAAGCGTTTTCTCTGATGATTATTCATTAAAATCACTTGCTCCCAATAATCTGCGGCTTCATTTAATCCTAAAGATTTACAGATGTAAACTAGATTTAGAATATCTTTTTGAAAACAAGAACCACCGAAACCAACAGATGCTTTCAAAAATTTAGGTCCTATTCTAGAGTCTGTTCCAATGGCATTGGCGACTTCATTTATGTTTGCTCCTGTTTTTTCGCAAAGTTCTGTTAAGGCATTAATGGACGACACACGCTGTGCTAAAAATGCATTTGCTGTTAATTTTGAAAGCTCTGAAGACCACAAATTGGTTGTAATAATTTGATCTTCTGGAACCCAAGCTGCATAAATATTTTTTAGAACCTCAATGGCTTCTTGTCCTGTTTTTGTGGGTTCTCCTCCTATAAGTACGCGATCGGGTGCTTCTAGGTCTTGAATTGCTGTGCCTTCAGCTAGAAATTCTGGATTGGATAAAATTTCAAAATGGATACCATTTCCTGTATTGTCTAAAATATCTTTTATAGCTTCTGCTGTTTTTACTGGAAGTGTTGATTTTTCTACAACAATTTTATTGGATGTTGAAACTTTTGCAATTTGACGTGCACACAGCTCCACATATTGTAGGTCTGCAGCCATTCCTTTTCCTGCGCCATAGGTTTTTGTTGGAGTGTTGACAGAAATAAAAATCATTTCGGCAGCATCAATAGCTTTATCAACTTCAGTAGAGAAAAACAAATTTCGACCACGGGCTTCTTCAACTACTTTGTCCAAACCAGGCTCGAAAATTGGAAGTTGTGATAAATCTTCACTATTCCAAGCAGCAATTCGATCGGTATTAACATCAACAACAGTAACTTTTATATGTGGGTTTTTCTGTGCAATGACAGACATTGTTGGTCCTCCAACATAGCCTGCTCCAATACAACAAATTGATTTTATCTTCATTTATTTTATTATTTCCTAGTAAAAAACTTTGTGCAAGATATATGTTTAAACAGATATGGCAAAATTACATTTTATAAATTCACAATATAAAAAAGGGAACTACATCGCTGCAATTCCCTTTGTGACCCAAACTTTCGAAAGTTCGAACTTTTTTAGAGATTATAATAAGTTAATCACATAATTTCATTTAAAAAATTCCGTAAGGATTTTAAAAAAACTAATCAATCCAACCCCCAATGTTTTCGCGAAGCTCAGCTCGATAACCTTTTACTTTAGCTTTTAAAGCATCTGAACTATTTCCAACTACAAGAACTCGCTCTAAACTAAAAATTGTCATGAATTTTTCAGCAAACTTACTGGATTCAAAATTATTAAGATGGTGTACAAAATCTGCAGAATCATAATACTTTTCAACTAAGTTAACATGCTGTCCATCTGCTGAAATAAAATATCCAAAATCGTATGTGTTTGGCTCAGTCTCTCTGACAAATTTTGTGAAGTTTTTCATAAATTCTTTAACTTCATTTTTAGTAAATCCATCATTAACTTTCAAGTCTGCTAACCCCATGACTTTAGTTGATGAATTATTAAATCCTTCAAACGCATCTATTTCTTTTTGTAAAGCTGATGGGTCCATGTAACGCCATACCTTAGAAATTTTATCTCCTTCCCATAAACTTACACAATGAAATGGAATGGTTGTCTTGGCGCCTGTAAAATTGCCTTTACCAGACCACATAGACCAGAAAACTGTATAAACATCCCCATTTGTATCTGTATACGTTTTAATGTTGTCTGTCGTGCATTTTATTTCACTAAACAAAACATGTGTAAATTTATCCGCCTCAATTAATCCCATATTCCCACCAGGATTAGAAAGAGTTTCACCGTCTTTTTGATTATTAGAAAACTGATCGTAGAGTTCTAAGTCTTCCGCAAATAATTTTTCTGCTACACTAGAATCGTTATTCATATAAGCGTTTATATGACTTTTAATTTTTAACGATTTGGCGTCCATAGATGCCACACTTTCGCTGGAATTTGAACACGCTAGAACTGTGATGGCAATAAATACCAATAATATTTGATTTTTCATTTAAAGTTCTTTATTAGTTAATATTTGAATTTTCAATTTAGATATAATTATTCCTCTTGACTCCACTTTCTAACACCTGTGATTTTTCCATTTCTTATGTAGTGTCTTTCATAGAATCTGAATTTTTCAACTGTACCATCCTTCTTATAACGCTTTTCTGTAAATGGGAACATAACAATTGTCAATTCTTTGTCATAGGATGGAACGACTGGCATAACATCATAGACCCAACGCGTTATTGAGTCATATGGCTCGTGCATAGCCTGAATTAATTTTTTACCTGTTTCTAAATCCATTACTACTTTTTCTAAACCTTTCTCAGGATAGAAAAAAATTGAATCTGTAAAATGCTCAGTTGATATGAAACTCATATCTTTTCTAACAAAAGCATTTGAAAAATCGATAGCCAATTGTCCAACTTCGTCACTTGCAAATGTGTAAGTGGAACCTGCATTAGGTCCATTAAGGATTTTTCCTCCATTTGTTAACGTGGATACATCATTTGAGACAGTTGTTGTACATCCAATTGAGACTATAAAGATAATGGCTAGTAGATTAATTGTTTTCATATTATTTTAATTTGATTTCAATTTACAAGTTAAAAATAAAACCGATTAATTCAAAAAAAATCAATTTTTTAAAAATATGCAAAAAAAAATATCCTCAAAAATAAATTTTTATTCTTGAGGATAATTTGTGACCCAAACTTGTGATAGTTCGAACTTTAGAAAAGATCTTGTCCTAGTTTTTGAAACTCATGATGAATAGAAAAAAAACGCAAACTAGGTTTCGGGTTCGACTATAAGCTCTGCTTTACTTCTTACGAAAAAAACCTAAGAGTAACAATAAAAAATCGTACTTGCACTAACCCTTATCAAATCCTTAATATCTAGAACTTCACTTAGCATATTTGGTTATTCTGGATTAATTTTTTTTTTATATAACTAAATAAGACTAAATTGCAAAATTAACCAATAGTTTGTTTTATGAAATACCTGTCTCCGTTTGTCATTTTATTATTTCTTTTTTTTTATTCATGCTCAACAAATGAAACTTTATCAATAAATGAGAACACTGAGCCAGATGATATTTCTGATTATGTTAATATTAATTTGAATCAGCTTTTTGATTACGCCAATCAATCTGTACCAAGTTATATCTTAAAGGATAATACACCCCTTAATAATCCAATAACAAATGAGGGAGCTACTTTAGGGCGGGTGCTGTTTTACGATGTTAATTTATCAGCAACAAATACAGTTTCATGTGCCAGTTGCCATATTCAAGAACATGCGTTTGGCGACTTGAACCAGCAAAGTCAGGGGATAAATGGGTTAACCCCTCGACATTCCATGCGCCTTATAAACACGCGATTTGCTACAGAGTCCAAGTTTTTTTGGGATGAACGAGCAGCATCACTTGAAGCACAAACCTCCAATCCAATTAGAGATCACGTTGAAATGGGATTTAGTGGAGAAAATGGGGATATGAATTTTGATGATTTAATTCTTAAATTACAAAATCTTCCTTACTACCCTGTTCTGTTTTCAAAAGCTTTTAACAGCGAAACAATAACCGAAACTCGAATTCAAAATGCATTGGCTCAATTTGTGAGAAGCATACAATCTTTTGATAGTAAATACGACTCGGGTCGTGCCTTGGTTAATAATGACAATCAACCATTTCCTAGTTTTACGCCTTTAGAAAATCAAGGTAAAGATTTGTTTAATCAACCACCAGTTTTCAATTCTAATGGTGTACGTATAAGCGGAGGTGTCGGTTGTGCAGGATGTCACCAAGGACCAGAATTTGATATTGATCCAAATTCTCTCAATAATGGTGTGATTGGTACCATTTCTGGAAACCAAACGGATATAAGCATTACACGATCTCCCACCTTGAGAGACATTGTTAAACAAAATAGTGAAAGTAATGGAGGATTTATGCATATTGGAATTTCCAATAATTTGATTACGGTAATTGAACATTACAATCAGATCAATTTGAATGGAAATACAAACCTCGATCCACGCTTGAGACCTGGTGGCCAAGCTCAAAATCTCAACTTATCAGAAAATGAAAAACTGGCATTAGTCGCATTTTTGAGAACCCTAAGCGGTAGTGATGTTTATGTTAATCACAAATGGAGTAGTCCATTTTATGAGAACTAATACAGCAAACTTTTTTGAAAGCAAGAACTTGAGCTATAGAATATGCTTAAAATGGGTGATTCTGTAGATGATATTATATGTTCCGTCAGCTTTTTCCCTCCTCATGTCCAACGTTATTTTTACGTGAGCCATAAGCAAAGAATTTAGTGTTAGAAATGTGCAAACTATGCGCAAACTTTTTGTTAAAATTGACTATTAAAGAGAAAGAACATAACCCTCCTAAAACAAAATAACCCCCTGAACATCAGAAGGTTATTTGTGATCAATGCTTATGAAAGTTTGAACTTTAGTAGCAGTCTAAAAGGGTTTTTTTGATGTTCTTTTCAAATAAAAAGATGACTAAAAGTTTTAGATGAACAAACATCATTAAAATTTTTACAATATTATGATATTACTACCATTGATATGAAGTGGGGGGATTAGTCATATAATTAGTCCACTGCCCAGAGCCATCAGAATTCCACATGGCTGAATAAGTTAAATCTCCATTAAGTGAATAGGTAAAATCCCCTGATCCATCATTATTCATATTCATTTCATAAAAAGCCTGCATTGTATCCCCAAAATCAAAGGACATTTCCATATTGAAACCTCCAGAATCATTTGTCCATGATACTTCCGTGGTGTAGTCAGGCATATTTTCCATACCCTCTCCCAATGCCTCAAAATTGACTGTTGAAGACCAATACCCCTCAGAACCATCAGCCATTTGCCAACCTTCAATAGTATAGTATATAGCCCCTTGATAAGTTATCGTGTATAAAAATTGGTACTGGTTACCAACCAAATCATAACTATAATCAACATTAAAATCTCCATATGACCAATCATTGAAAGTTCCTAACTCGTTGGTGGTTCTGTTCATGTAGGTATTATTACTCATAAAAGCTCCTACGGCATTCATTTGGCCTTGCATACTCATTACCTGAGAGTAAATTAAGGGGGCATCAGTTTGAATATTTACAGGTAAACGTTCCTCAAAATCAAAAGTGGTTACTTTTGGTTCAAATTGTTCATTATCTGAATCACCACTACATGCAAAGATGAACAAAGCGGATAGGATTAATAATTTTTTCATATTGGTTAATTTTTTGAATTTTTTCAAAGGTATGGAAATCTGTACAAACTATGTGCAAACTTTTGGTCAGAATTGACTACAGTAGAGAAAGAACATAACTCTCATAAAACAAAATAACCCCCTAAATATTAGAGGGTTATTTGTGATATTTATATATATTATTGATTTACATCTAATTTGTAGGTCCAAAGAATACTTTGATATTCATAATTTATAGTATTTTCATCAGGGAAATTGATATAAATATCTGATTCTGATAGGTCTTGACTACCACCTTGTTCATATAACATCTCATAATAACCATCCTGAACTGAGTATGTCCCAAAAAATGCTGGTTGGGCACAATCAGGAGAAGGTGGGTCTGAATAATCAGCAATAAAATAATCAGTAAAGGTTCCATCCTCACGGAATTCCATATAAATGTTTGGACAAAATCGATTATCGTCATAAAGAATTTCATTATCACAACAGCTGCCATCTGGTAAATAATTTTGACGAGAATAGAAATTCCAATAATTTAAAATTCTTGCTTCTTCTTCTGTTCTTTCCTTACCGTCGGTATTTGAGGTTCTTTCTGCTAAATCATTTTGAAATATCCCAGAGGGTTGACCACCGCTTAGTTGCATTATAAAAGTCCCTACATTGTCTCCATCTTTGTTTACAGTTGCATAAAGTTGACCATCTAGTCCTACAGAGCCATTCATAAAATATATTTCATTAAAATCTTTCGATGTTAAACTTCCAACCACTCCTCCATTTTCAACAATAGAAAATGTCCATGTTCCATGATCATCGCCAAAAAAAGAACCTGACCAAAGTCCTTCTGCTTGTGAAGTGTCTTCTACATTAATATCATTAATACCATTAATGTTTTCACATGTAAAAAAAATAAATATAAAAGCTATTAAGAGTAATTTTTTCATATGGTTAATTTTTTAGACTAATACTAATGTATGAAAATATGTGCAAACTATGTGCAAACTTTTGGCAATAATTGACTATTATTGAGAAGGAACATAACTCTCCTAAAACAAAATAACCCTCTGAATATCAGAAGGTTATTCGTGATCGCGATAGGATTCGAACCTATGACCGTCTGCTTAGAAGTTTGCTATAGCCCTAAAATAACCCCATTTTATAAGGGTCTGAAAACGGTACCCCTCTCAGTTTAGTCCGTATTTTCCTAA
>Ga0181562_10000757_pt1 | contig 26498 bp, 27 predicted proteins | sample 011ome_26_FD_139344 | JGI IMG/M metagenome (GOLD analysis project Ga0181562, IMG submission 139344) | Coastal salt marsh microbial communities from the Groves Creek Marsh, Skidaway Island, Georgia - 011511BT metaG (megahit assembly) | ecosystem: Environmental > Aquatic > Marine > Intertidal...
AGCTATCGACTGACGGTATTGATCAGTATGATAACTCTGTATGGCATTAACAACTGCGATACTATCAAGAGAGCTCGCTGCTGGTTAGATAATCATAATATTGACTATAACTTCCATGATTTCCGCGTAGACGGCCTAGATCCACTGTTATTGGAATCTTGGGTGCGTGAGCTAGGTTGGGAAACGCTAGTCAATCGCCGTAGCACTACTTGGCGAGCGCTCACTGAAAATGAGAAATCCTCCATGGACGAACAAAGTGCTGTGCAAACCATGCTTGCACAGCCCACCTTGATCAAGCGCCCCGTGCTGGTGACTCAAGAAAATGTTATGGTGGGTTTCAGTGAAAAAAACTACTCAGAGAACCTGTGAATACAACTTTAGAACTCAGCCAACAACTGATTCAAAAACCTTCCATCACTCCTGATGACCAAGGATGCATAGACTTACTTGCTGAACGGCTTAGTACAAGCGGCTTTGAATGCCATATGCTACCTTTTGAGGACGTGTCTAATGCTTGGATCGTGCGTGGAACACAAGCTCCATTATTTGTGTTTGCTGGACATACGGATGTTGTCCCCACTGGCCCTGTTGAAAATTGGACCCATCCGCCTTTTGCCGCTCATGTAGAAAACGGTATATTACATGGACGCGGTTCAGCAGATATGAAAACCTCTATCGCTGCCATGACCGTAGCATGTGAAGAATTTATTCAAGAACATCCTGATCACAAAGGCTCGATTGCTTTTCTCCTCACCAGTGATGAAGAAGGCCCGGCCATCAATGGCACTGTCAAAGTCGTTGAACACTTGCAAGCTAACAATATCCATATTGATTATTGTCTTGTGGGCGAACCTTCCAGTACTCAACAGATGGGCGATGTGATTAAAAATGGGCGACGAGGTTCGATCGGCGCGCATTTAATGGTGAAAGGCAAGCAAGGTCACGTCGCTTACCCCCATCTGGCCATTAACCCCATTCATCATTTAGCAGAGATATTAGCCAAGTTGTCAGCCTTAGAATGGGACCAAGGCAATGCTCACTTCCCTGCCACCACCTTTCAAGTCTCTAATATCAAGGCGGGTACAGGGGCAAGTAATGTCATCCCAGCGACTGCAGAAGCGTGGTTCAATTTACGTTTCTCAACAGAAATCACTGCGGATAGCATACAAGCACGCGTAGCAGAAGTATTGAAAGATTTTGATACCGACATAACTTGGAACGTTTCTGGTCAACCATTTATTACAGCAGAAGGACGCTTAGTTGACGCCTGCAAAACCGCCATTAAAAAAATAGTGGGCATCGACACTCAACTCTCCACTGGTGGTGGCACATCAGATGGTCGTTTTATTGCACCGACTGGCGCAGAAGTCGTTGAACTCGGTGTTACTAATGCCAGCATTCATCAAATCGATGAACACACTGATACCCAGCAATTGCTTCAACTTAAAGAGACATACAAAGAAATTCTAAAATCTCTGCTGGCGTAAACCAACAGAGATTTGCGAGATTTTGACTGGTAATAGCGACACCCGATAAGTTCTTTGCTTATCTAAATACGCATAAAGCATCGCGATTGCAGAAACTCTTGGTTAAGAATACTCGATATAATTAGACTGATAAGTCCGCCTAAACGCTTTCCCACACTTTTAAAAAATCTTGCAAATGTGCTTGATTAGACTCTCTCAATAAATTCTTCACACGTAACACTTTTTGCATCAGCAAATCAGGGGATGAACGTCCGCGCATTAATTCATAGTGCAAATAAACTAAATAAGTATTCAATACGTCAGTCTCGCAATAATGGCGTATTTCATCTAGGGCACCTTGCTGATATTTATCCCATACATCAGCGCCGCTCATACCGTATTTACCCGGGTAACCAAGCATAGTGGCAATTTCATCTAATTTAGCGCCACCACGCGGTTGATAATTAGCTAATACATCCATTAAATCGGTGTGGCGTGAATGAAAACGGCTGATGTAATTGTTGAAACGAAAAGACTGGTTATCATCACCTGTTTCCCAATAAGTTGGCGCCTGCACACCATGTAATAGTGAGCGATAGTGCAGCACTGGCAAATCAAACCCACCACCATTCCAACTCACAAGAGTGGGTATATGTTGTTCAAGACCTTCATAAAAACGCTGAATAATCTCTTTTTCAGTGGCATCAATATCACCTAAAGACCAGACTTTCAGTTGCTCACCTTTTTCAAACACTACCGATATGGCTACGATACGTTGCAAATGCAATGGCATAAATTCACTGCCGGTCTTTTGAAATTGCAGATGCTGCATGGCTTTAACCACATCTTTATCTGAAAGATCATCTGTGAGGTTGTGGATTTTTCGTCCTGATTCAACATCAGGCACAGATTCGATATCAAATACGAGTATACTCATGTCACTTTACGCTCTTAAATGTGTGATCACATGCTAACAGTTCAGCACGCACAACTAAACTTTAATCCTTCAGGAATACCCTATGCAAGTGATTATCAAGACACCTACTTTTCACAAGCGGGTGCCATAGAAGAATGTAAGCATGTTTTTATCCAAGGCAATCAGCTCCATCAACGCTGGTCACAAAAAAACTTTACTATTGCCGAGTTAGGATTTGGCTGTGGTATTAACTTCCTCACTACCGCCAGCGAATGGTTAAAACAAGCACAACCCAATTCACAACTTCATTTTATTAGCTTTGAAAAGCATCCTGTCAAACGCGAAGACTTAAAAAAAATTCATACTCTACTCGAGTGTGATGAGACACTCAGTCGACAGCTGGTCACCCATTACCCACCCCCAGTGATCGGTTCTCATCGCCTGCATTTTGCACAAAAAAAAATCGTTCTCACTCTGGTGCTTGGCGGTGCGTTAGAACAACTTAAAAAGTATGATTTTGAAGCGGATGCCTGGTACCTGGATGGGTTTTCACCCAGCAAAAATCCCTCTCTGTGGAATCAAGAAATCGCACAAAATGTTCATAGACTGACTAAGCCTCAAGGTACATTTAGCACTTATAGCGTGGCGGGCGAGGTGAAAAGAAATTTATCACAAGCAGGTTTTGAGTGTCGCAAGACGGCTGGTTTTGCACAAAAAAATCATATGTTAGTAGGCACCTGTTATAAATCTGATCAACCAGAGCGCTATCATTATCGAGAAAAAAGCTGGTTACATGCCCGACCCGTTATAAGCAATAAAAAAACGCACCATGTTGTTATCATTGGCGCCGGCATGGCTGGCTTCAATATTGCAGCTGCATTAGCTCAACGTAACTGGCATTGCACCATCGTCGATAAACATAACAGTATCGCTCAAGAGAGTTCCGGCAACCAAAATGCCATCTTAATGCCGAGATTGAGTGTCGATCATGATATTCAGTCACAACTCACATTGCAGGGATTTTTATATTCTCTGCAACTATTCGAACAACTCAATCAAACCCATCAAGCACCATTGTGGCATCGATGTGGTGCTATTCAAATTCCTCGTGATTCCATGCAAGCCTCACGTATGCAACAGATTCTAGATAATGAGCACTTACCCGCCGAATTAATTCAACCGGTCTCACAGCATCAAGCACAGCAACTAAGTGCTTGCTCAATGAATATGGGAGGTTGGTATATTCCTAAAGCGGGCTGGATTGTACCTGCAGAATTATGCCAAGCACTATGGAATCAATATTCAGACCATATCAACTTTCAAGGTGGCCATGAAATATCGCGCATACAGCAAAAAGAATCTTGCTGGCAAGTTATCGCCCAAAATAAAATTATCGCAGAAGCGGAACATGTAGTAATTGCCAGTGCATATACAAGTAATCTATTTAAACAAACCTCATGGTGTAGCATGCATGCTAAACGCGGTCAGGTCACCTACATACCGGAACAATATAGTTCAGTACATCCCGAAAAAATTCTATGTTCTGATGTTTATTTAACCCCCGCTGTCAATCAACACTATGTGCTAGGAGCATCATTTATTAGTGCCGATACTGACACCCGTATTCGCAAGGCTGAGCATGAAAGCAATATTAACAAGCTCCATAAAATGATCGATTTCAAATTAGATAAACCAACATTCTCACAGCAACTCGATAATATGGGAGGACGTGTCGGTATTAGAGCTGTTGGTCCTGATCGCTTACCCATAATAGGGCAAGTAGCTCAACGCGAAGCATTCATGAACGACTTTTCTGAAATGGCTACTGGCAACACCCGTCATCAGTATCCACGTCCAAACTATTACGACGGATTATATATCGCATGTGGATTTGGATCGCGTGGACTAGCATGGATTCCTCTATGTGCAGAAGCCTTAGCCAGCACCATGAACAATGAACCCAGCCCTTTAAGCACATCGATCACGCGAGCACTCCATCCAAATCGACTCCTCGTCAAACTACTTACTAATAACCACAAGCAAACTTAACCATAAATGCCCGTAGAAATATAGCGATCACCACGATCACAAATAATGACAACAATGGTTGCGTTATCAACGCGTTGTGAGAGTTTAAGTGCTTCAAATAAAGTGGCTCCTGACGAAATGCCTGCAAAAATACCTTCCTCACGACCCAGTCTGACTGCTGTGTTATCGGCATCCTCACGCGTAACATAGAGTAATTGATCGGCTACAGACTCATCAAATATGGCAGGTTCATAGGCTTTTGCCCACTTACGTATACCAGGTATTTGAGAGCCCTCAGCGGGATATATACCAATCATTTGTATATCAGGATTTTTCGCTTTCAGATACTTAGACACTCCCATGATCGTGCCAGTCGTTCCCAGTGAGCACATGAAGTGAGTGATTTCTCCCTCAGTTTGCTGCCAAACTTCTGGCCCGGTAGTCTCATAATGTGCGGCGACATTATCTGGATTAGAAAATTGGTCTAATACTTTCCCTTTGCCCTCAGCTTGCATTTGCAAAGCGACATCACGCGCCCCTTCCATGCCCTGCTCGGCCGAAACTAAAATGAGTTCAGCGCCATAAGCAGTCATAGCTGAACGACGCTCTATAGTCATGGTCTCGGGCATAACCAATATCATTTTAAATCCTTGCACAGCGGCTGCCATAGCCAAAGCAATGCCGGTGTTGCCACTGGTCGGCTCAATTAATGTGTCCCCTGGCTGTATTTCTCCCCGCGCTTGTGCAGCTTTAATCATGTTGAGGGCTGGCCGGTCTTTCACTGAACCTGCTGGATTGTTGCCTTCAAGCTTTAAAAGAATAGTGTTGCTTGGGTTTGGATTCATATATTGCAGTTTAACCAGTGGGGTATTTCCCACATAATCCGCCATGGTTTTGTATTTCATAATGTTCTCTTAATAAAATATTCTCTAAGTTTAGTTCGAGTAAATTCTTTTGGCGCGATTCTAATACAGCTAATGACTAAATATCAGCACATGGGCCACTGCATAAGCGCGCTCATCTGCAATGGTTAATAATATGTGTTTATCTGTTAATTCTAACCGTTGTGCGGTTCCTTCCGTAAATGCCAAGCTAGGTTTACCCAGCGCGTCATGCTCGACATACATATCAACAAATCCAATCTCACGTCCTATACCCAAACCTAAGGCTTTAGACATGGCTTCTTTGACGGCGAAACGCTTGGCCACAAAAGCCGCTGGACTTTGGTGCGCATGAAATTCTTCCTGCTCTTTTGGATGCAGGATTTTTTCAATAAATCGTGCTGCATAGTCTTTGGCTAAGATCACCTTGATACGATCGATTTCAACAATATCAATACCTGAGCCGATAGGCATCATGCCGTTCTTCCTTGCATAGCTGCACGCATATTTTCGATAGATTTCGCCAAACCGTTAAATAATGCATCTGCAATGAGCGAATGTCCAATATTTAACTCATTTATATTATTAATATCTGCAATTTGTTTTACATTGCCCAAATGCAAGCCATGACCCGCATTAACAATCAGACCCAATTGCTGAGCGTGTTGTGTTGCCACCTCAATTCTATCGAGCTCATTTTTTTGCAGTTCACCGGTGAGTTCCGCATAATGGCCTGTATGCAGTTCAATAATCGGTGCGCCAATTTCAGCGACAACATCAATCACAATAGGATTAGGCTCGATGAATAAAGACACTTGAATATTGGCCTCTTGCAGAGCCATAGTGAGATCCTGTAAACGCATTTTGTGCGTGATGACATCCAAGCCACCTTCAGTGGTCAATTCTTCCCTCTTTTCAGGCACGATACAGCAGTAATCTGGCTTCACATCAATAGCAATTCGCTGCATTTCACTGGTAGCAGCCATTTCCAAATTCATGCTGCTTTTAATTACCTCACGTGAAGCATAGACATCAGCGTCTTGTATGTGACGTCGGTCTTCACGCAGGTGCATGGTAATACCATCTGCACCGGCCGCCTCAGAAATTTGTATTGCCTGTATAAGGTCAGGATATGGCGTACCACGCACCTGCCTTAAAGTAGTGACGTGATCTAAATTTACTCCTAATCTAACGTTTTCATTTTGCACTTTGTTTTTAAACCTTGTTGTCTCTATTGTTGATCTTGTTTTTGCATCTTCACCATAACAGCTTATTTATTGCTCAGCAGTCGCCGCGTCATCAGTGGCTTGCCATCCATATAATATTTTATCAAACCTCGCAGAAAAGATTTTGCTTGTGGCCAATCTTGTTCAGGTAACGCTCGCAAGCTGAGCTGTTTAAGTAGGCGGCCATTGACTATATCCCATGGCAAGTGGCCAACCGAGTGATTAATACTTATTTCAGTTGGCCCTATGCCAGGTTGATAGCGATAATAAGCCTGCGTTGAAATAGGCTGATGGTGAATATCATGTTCTAACTGTAATGAATGGCCAACAATATCCAGCAATTCTAATTCAAATAAACGCAACACTGCTTCATCTTGCGGATGTGCACTCATAGCATCAAGGGTATGTTCATAAAGACTGAACAACTCCGTCTCAGGGCTCATCTTAGGAACTAAAGCCAATATCAATTCATGCAGATAAAAACATTGAATATGAGTGCGAAAATCATTGCGATAGTTGGACTTCTCCGACTCATATTTATTTAAGCTGACTAAATCCCCCTTACCTGACCAAGACAGGTGCATTTTAATAAAGGGCTGCAAATAATGCAGACCTTTCTTGCGTGCCCCACGACATACCATATGCATGACGCCGTGTTGGTGGGTCAGCGCATAGACTAATAGGCTTGTTTCACGATAAGCCCGAGTATGCAAAATGTATGCAGGCTCCAATTCAACACGCATGTCATATCACGCAGTTATTTTTCATATTGTCCAACCACCTGCGGATTATCTTGCCAGTCTTTTTTCAGTTTCACCCAAATTTCTAGATGCGCTTTGATATCGAGTTGACGTTGCATAGATAATCGCGCACGCGAGCCAATCTTTTTTAGCATGTCGCCTTTTTTACCAATAATAATTGATTTTTGACTATCTTTTTCTACACAAATAACTGCCGAAATATGCACTGGAGTTTGCTCAGCGTCAAATTTTTCTATTTCCACATGGGTTGCATAGGGCAATTCTTTATCAAGAAACACAAAAGCAGCCTCTCGAATCAATTCAGCACAGATAAAATGAGTACTTCGATCTGTCAGATACTCTTCTTGATAAAAAAACGCTGATACAGGCAAATATTGCTTACTGACATTCACTAAGCTTTCAATATTGTCTCGCTTAAGTGCTGAAATGGGCACAATCTCAGCGAAATTAAAACGTTCAGCACTGCGACTCAATAACTCAAACAGCTGTTCACGCTGTTTTAATTTATCTATTTTATTCAATACCAAAATTACCGGGCATTCAACCGCACGGATTTGACGTAAAATATGCTCTTCTTCACGCGTCCAACTCCCACCATCGACTATCATGTAGATAAGCTGTACATCATGCAGAGCATTCATGGCATTTTTATTCAGCACTCGATTGAGGAGTTTCCTACCGCCGAGATGAATGCCTGGTGTATCAACATAAACAAACTGAGCATCTACCTCGGTGCGCACTCCCAAAATACGGTGACGAGTGGTTTGTGGCTTATAACTGACTGAGGAAATTTTTTGACCGACTAAGCGATTGAACAATGTTGACTTACCCGCATTAGGACGACCAATTATTGCGATATAACCACAGCGTGTATTCATGCTTATTGAGAATTTAATTGTATGAGCATTTCACTAGCAGCAGCCTGTTCCGCCTTTTTCTTACTCTTACCTTCACCTTGACTGCTTTTACTTAATGCGGATATCTCACATTTAACCAAGAAGCATTTGTCATTGCCTTCACCCCACTCTTTGATGACTTCATAATCCGGCACATCTACTTGACGCGCTTGCAAATATTCTTGCAAACGTGTTTTAGGATCTTTTAATTCACTTGGCTCCGGCAATTGCTGAAGCTGTTCAGTATATAAGCGCGCCACAAACTCCGCTGCAAACTCAAAACCCTTGATTAGATACACAGCGGCAATGATAGCCTCAAGACTATCCGCTAAAATAGAGGAACGATAATGTCCTCCAGTGCGCCGCTCACCAGAACCTAACTTAAGCACTTCACTCAAGCCAACGGCTTTTGCCATTTCTGCCAAAGCACGTTTACACACCAAGTGTGCGCGCAAGCGACTCAGATCTCCTTCACTGGCTTGTGGGAATTTCTCAAATAATATGTTCGCAATCACCAGACCCAGTACTGCATCACCTAAAAACTCTAATCGCTCATTATTGTCTTGACCCGCACTGCGATGAGTCAGTGCTGACTGAAAAATTTTAGATTCAGTGACTTCTTCCGGTAGCAATAGCACCTTATTGATAGCACCCAGTGTCATTAACGAATACTCGTGCCTATGCGATGAGCTTTAAATTGACCGCCCGAGAAATCCCAACTTAACCAAATAAAAAAAGCTTTGCCAACCAGATTCTCTTCTGGCACCGTGCCCCAATATCGACTGTCATTACTGTTATCACGATTATCTCCCATAACAAAGTAATGTCCCTCAGGTACTTGCCAAGCCCCATTAATAGGAAAACGTTTTTGACTCAGTAATACTTCATGCTCAAGCGTTTGTAAATTCTCTATTTTTTGTTCAGCCCCTGACATGGCAGCATCACGCCCCTCGCCGATAAAATGGCCCACTTTAGTTTGCGGCATACGCTTATTATTAATAAATAATTGTTTGTTACGGTATTCGATCATATCACCCGGCAAACCCACCACACGCTTAATATAATCCAGCGAAGGATTCTGAGGATAGCGAAATACAGCCACATCTCCACGCTCAGGCTGACCCGACCCAAAAATTTTCGTATGAGATACCGGCAGTCTGACACCATAAGCAAACTTATTCACCAAAATGAAATCACCATGCAATAAAGTAGGCATCATAGAACCGGAGGGGATACGAAAGGGTTCAGCAATAAATGAACGTAAAATTAAGACTATGATCAAAATTGGAAAAAATGATTTCGCTTGATCGACATACCATGGTTCCGCTCGACGTTTTTGTACTCTTTTAGCCTGCAAATAGGCTTTGTCAAACCACACAATAATTCCACTGATCACTGTTGCCAGTAATAAGATTAATTCCAAATCAAAATTCATAGTTCTACTTTAGATTAAGAGATAGATTCAAGATGATAAAACATTCGCTAGTGTACCTCATGCACGGCCAAGATTGCATTAAACCTGACTTCATACTTAACTATCCGCATAGCAAGATCATAGAAATTATCAATGGTGCCAGCAAACCGATTAGTGCTGGAGGACAAGGTTAATTCGCCAGAAAGATCTAGCTCAGGAGTGGATAAGACAGTCTCATAATCTCTTGAAAGTGCCGTATTGCTAGTAGAAAACCCAACATTACCGCTATCAAAATTCGCCTGCGCTGACATATCTGCAGTGACTGTATAATGCCCCCCATTGATGATACCCGCAGCTGTATTATCGTCTCCTATGTAATCACCAATGACAGTGCCAGTGTAAGTCGCAGAGCCAGCCCTTGGAATAGCCGCATCTTGAGTCACCATACCCGTTGAGAAAGTACCAGACTTGCCGCTGTTTGTCGTACCGAAAATTGTCCATACACCATAAGTTTGGTAATTATGCCCAAGTGCATCTGTGTTTGACATTCCAGCAATCACTCGAGGAACGGTTCGTTCGCCTTCACCGACTCTTTGTTCACTATCGAATAGCAACACCGCTGTGTTTTGCAACCAAACATTGTTTTCATCTGTGACAGGGTTGCCAGTGATCCATGAAAATAATAGCCGCTGAGATGTTTCAATGTTAGCACCCTCTGGAGTGGTAAAATTGAATCCAGAAATTTTATTCCGATCATTTGTATTCAAGATGACTGCGATGGAAGTAGAGACACTCACATCATAATCCATAGCTGTGATCGTGCCGATGTTGTCAGATGTAAAAGACTGTCCTTCTTGAATTTGACTGTCAACCAATGCGTATTGACGTGAGGAAGATAAATCTTGAAACCCGGAAAATGTCGCTAATGATGAGCCACTATTACCCCCTCCACCAAGACAAGCCATCAACCCCAAAGAAATGATGATAATCATAAGAACATGCGCACCAAGGTATTTCATTTGCAATCCTTTTCTGGTTAATTAAATTAATAATTGATTTATACACTTATTTTAAATTTAAATTAACAGGGATTGTAAAAAATATCGAAAATGACCCAAAGTTTTACAAATACTCAATTAGTTTGTAATAAAACTGTCATGCACGCCTGCATCAACATACACTGAGATCAGCGGTTAAGATAACTCGCAGAGAGAAAGAGAGAGAAGTATTTAAAAGTAACTAGAGACGATTGACCTATCAATCATTGGTCGGGGTGAGAGGATTCGAACCTCCGACCCTCGGCACCCCATGCCGATGCGCTACCAGGCTGCGCTACACCCCGAAAAACAATTTGCTATACACTCGATAGAGTGAGTATGTGATGAGTCGAGTTTTTCATAACTAAATAACACTGTAAAGCGTTGTCATGACGTGAGCAATAGTGCAACGTTGCTATGAATGAATTCAAACAATACGTTCTGCCCCTGCATATATTTCATCCACTGTCAGGCTCACCGCACCTTTGACAGCAAATTTGGGACGTGGCCATTTTTCTAGAGCCAACTGGTGGTACTTATCTTCTTGATGATAAGCCAGCTGACCAACAAATTGATAAGATTCTCGTTCAGGCGCCAACATGAGCAAACTTCCACGACTAGCGGATAGTATATTTGTGAGGGTTTTATGCATGAAATTATCAGCGATCAAAATACAATCATCACCAATAATGTCAGCACATAATATCCAAATACTATTGGGTGATTGATGGGTGCTGACGGTTGACAACACCATGTTATCTTCTCGTCGCACCCAAGCGCTTATCACTTGTTCTGGAATAGATTTCATGATCAAGTCTAAAAATGATTAAAGACTTGGTCATATTAGGGCAATTAGCTACTAAAGTCTCCTAATAGCGCCTCTCGGGTCGCACCAGTTATAGTTAGTTGCGCTCCCTCTAACATAATATGATCACAGCCGATTTTTAAATCAGCGCCTGCTTGCGCCTGCTTGATCATATCAGTGCTGAATTCAAAACGCATAAAATGGACACTTGAAGTTTTAGTATCATTTTCGCGCTCCAGATCCTCGTCAGCAATGGCGTAAACTTTCTCAGCATCACCCACTTGCATCCACACCACTCTCTCCACACCGGTGAGTTTCTCTAGCGCTACACGACGCTCGTCCACATCGCCATACTCCAGCATGAGTGTGGCTTTCAAGTTGTGGCCATCGGGAATAAGAGGATTATAAGCATCCAGTTCTTCTTGAATACCTTGCGCCTCGAATACTTTTTCTATTCGAAGCATCTCTTGAATCTGATAACGGATGGTCTTTTCATCTTCAAACATCAAACGCGTATGCTTGTTGAGATTAACCTCACGGTTTTTTTTGTGTTCCAACACTTCTTTTTTAAAAGAAGGACGTTGTTGTGAGTATTGTTCTAGTGACCACAAATCACTGCGCTGTAGAGTCATAGCTTATCCTTTGAGTTTTAAAGTTGATACGCCATACGGAGTAAAGTAATGGGATGTTCCGGCTTAGTAATTGATTCAGACAAATGTGCCACGTGATTGGCTGCCATTGGACAGTCTGAAATCAAGTAGTCAGGTTGTCGTTGATCCACCTTTTTGACAATGGGTCGAGCAATTTTGACCGCATGTTCATGCGATTCTAATTTCACTGCATAAGTACCATCATGACCCGAACAACGTTCTTCAGTATGAATGTTGGTATCAGGGACCATACTCAAAATATCTTTGGCTTTATTGCCGATATTCTGCACTCTCAAATGACACGGCACTTGATAGCTAACCTCGCCTAAAGAAGCACTAAAATCAGTTTTTAAACCACCTTCTTTGTGGCGCAAATACAAGTATTCAAACGGATCATAGAACGCTTGCTGCACTTTGATCACGTCGGCATCATCGGGGAACAACAAAGGCAATTCTTGTTTGTACATCAACACACAAGATGGCACTAATGCCGTCAGATCATAGCCCTCATCAACCAATTGTGCTAACACAGGAATATTCGCCTCTTTGGCTTTCTTGACTGACTCCAAGTCGCCTAATTCTAACTTGGGCATACCACAACATTGTTCCTTACTGACTAACTTGATGTCTATATTGTTATGTTGAAATACTTTGAAGCAGTCTTCACCAATATCTGGGCTGTTGTAGTTGCCATAGCATGTTGCGTACAAGGCGACTTTACCCGTAGTTTCACCCAGCGCCTGCGCTTGCACAGAAGATTGAGTTTTCCCTAAGCGCTTACGCATGGTATTGGCGTGGTATTTTGGCAATACCGCATCACGATGCACCCCAACTGTTTTTTCTAGCGTCTTTCTAAAAATAGCGTTGTTATTAAGCGCATTAACCGTTTTATCGATCAATGGCAACGAGGCAATTTTGGATACTTTATTGGTATCTGATAATAATTTGTTTCGTGTTGATGCCCCCTGTTGCTTAAACTGTATGGCTTTAGCTCGCAGCATTAAATGTGGAAAGTCGAGATTCCATTCATGAGGTGGCACATAAGGGCATTTGGACATGTAGCACATGTCACATAAATAGCATTGATCCACTACCTTGGCATAATCTTGTTTATCGACTCCATCCACTTCCATAGTGTCGGATTCATCAATCAAATCAAATAAGGTTGGGAATGAATTACACAAACTCACACAACGTCTACAGCCGTGACAAATGTCAAATACTCGCTCCATCTCTTGATCGAGTGCTTGTTGATTCCAAAACTCCTCATTTTGCCAATCAATAGCATGCCGAGTAGGTGCTTCTAGACTACCTTCTTTAGTGATTTTTGTAGAACTCATGTGGACCCCTTAAATTTAAGATGAGCGACCGCTCAAAGTTCAGTATGAACTTGAACAGTCGCTATACCTAGTTGCTTAACCGTCAAGACTATCCAATGCTTTTTGGAATCGATTAGCGTGGCTGCGCTCGGCTTTTGCTAGCGTTTCAAACCAATCAGCGATTTCATCGTGACCTTCTTCTCGCGCTGTCTGAGCCATCCCAGGGTACATGTCTGTGTATTCATGTGTCTCACCCGCCACTGACGCTTTCAAGTTATCTGCCGTATTACCCATAGGTAGGCCGGTGGCTGGATCACCCACTTCTTCCAAGTACTCCAGGTGCCCATGGGCATGACCTGTCTCACCTTCGGCGGTTGAGCGGAATACTGTCGCTACATCATTGTAACCTTCAACATCCGCTTTTGATGCAAAGTATAAGTAACGACGATTAGCTTGCGATTCACCCGCAAACGCATCCTTTAGGTTTTGTTCAGTTTTTGAACCTTTAAGTGACATATGTATATCTCCAATTGTTAACAAGTTTGCCTTAATTTAGGCTGCATGCTGCTACTTCCATTGAGGTCTAAATGTAGATGTATAGACACCAACTGAGGAACAGCCGAGATAATAGCTGTTGCATTATCAATTTGTCTAATCAATAATTATCGCAATATCAATTGATTTTATCGATCATGGCCCACCCAACCCTCAAACAACTCAAATATCTAGTCGCTCTATCTGATCATCTGCATTTTGGTCGTGCTGCGCAGGCTTGCTTTGTGTCGCAGTCGACACTCAGCATGGGCATTGCTGAGTTAGAAAATATCTTAGGCGTATCTTTAATTGAACGCACCAATAAAAGCGTGCGTTTGACCCAGATGGGCAGAAAAATCAATCATAAAGCCCGAGTCATACTAGCGGAAACTAATGACTTAGTATTCATAGCACAAAGCACACAAAAACCCTTTCAAACCGAAATGCACATGGGGATCATACCTACAGTTGCTCCATTTATGCTGCCCAATCTTTTATCAGATATACGTAATTTGTATCCTGAATTCACGCTTTATGTGCGTGAAGATTTGAGTGAACACTTAATTGAACAGTTATATGCAGGTCACCTGGATGTATTATTGTTAGCCTTGCCTTATCCAGCTAACGACATAGAAACTCGTCATCTTTTTGATGATGAATTATTACTTGCCTGCTGCAAAGACAATACTATCTCGCAAAAGTCCACACTCTCGACGTCAGACCTTAATCAACAAGAATTTGTAATGTTAGAAGACGGTCATTGTTTGCGTGATCACTCAATGGAGGCTTGCAAAATACACTCAGAGAATATTTTTATTCGTTATCAAGCCACTAGCTTAAATACCGTCATTCAAATGGTGGCTAATAATATCGGAATTACCATTTTGCCGAAAATGGCTGTCGATGCTCAATTCCTCAATCACAATAACGTCATCACCAAAAGCTTTGATGAAGGTAATGTCAGTCGATCGATTGGATTGATGTGGCGTAAAAGCTCACCAAGAGTCGCCGAGTTTGAAGTGTTATGCGAATTGATACGACAACGCAATTCAGTCTAGATGGTTTTCATCTAATGCACACCTGACGATTTTTAAAAAGGATGAATGAGCTCGCGTGCTTCGATGATTTGTATTAGCGATCTTGACTGACAAACTGCAACAGCGCTTCAAGGTCTGAGCGAGTTTGTTTTAACAATGCTTGCTGACTATTGAGCGACTGATCGCTGTGCGACTCACCATTTAGCATGGCGGCATCGTCTTGACCTGCCAAATTCTGCCGGGCGCCGCCGATAGTATAGCCCTGTTCATATAACAAACCGCGAATTTGCCGGATTAACACCACATCATGACGTTGATAATAGCGACGATTACCGCGTCTTTTAACCGGTTTTAGAGTAGGAAATTCCTGTTCCCAGTAACGCAATACATGCGGCTTCACATCACATAGCTCGCTGACCTCACCTATGGTGAAGTAGCGCTTACTGGGGATGGCGGGGAGTTCACTATTGTTGCTGGCTTCCAGCATGCTCTTCTACTCTGGTTTTTAATTTTTGTCCGGGGCGAAACGTCACGACTCGTCTGGCGGAAATAGGAATCTCTTCACCCGTTTTTGGGTTTCTTCCCGGCCTTTGATTTTTATTACGCAAGGTGAAATTCCCAAAACCAGATAATTTCACTTCCTCACCATCTTCTAAAGCCAAACGCACTTCTTCGAAAAAAGCTTCCACCAGCTCTTTCGCCTCACGTTTGTTTAATCCGAGTTCATCATAAAGATTCTCGGCCATGTTTGCTTTAGTTAATGCCATAATTTAAGAGCTTCTCAACTCAGCGTGATAAGTTTTAGTTAGCTGTTCAATAATTGCGTCGACAATGGCGTCGACTTGCTTATCGTTAAGAGTGCTGGAAATATCCTGCAAAATCAAGCCCAAAGAGATACTTTTTAAACCATTTGGCACTCCATCACCCTGATACACGGAGAATACATCTATCTGTTGCAAAGGTTTTATTTGCAGTGCCTCCACACTAGAAATAAGGTCATGTACGTAAACAGCCTCCGGTACCAACAACGTTAAGTCACGCTTAACTTGTGGAAATTTAGACCATGTTTGAAACTGTATTTTCGCTTTTTGCAGCCAGGCATCATGAATACTTAGTTCGAATACCACGATTTCTCGCCCAGACAAGTCCAACGCTTTGGCCGTATGCGGATGTAATACCCCTATACATCCTAATAATTTTTTCTGATAAAAAATTTCCGCACAACGCCCCGGATGTAATCCTTGGATTTGTGCTGGCTTGAACTCAATATCTTGCGTCATGCTGAGGCTGGTAAATAACTGTTCCAAATGCCCTTTAGCATCATAAAAATCACTTTGCTGGGAGCTGACACCCCATTGACGAGGTTGATTGTCACCCATTACCACACCAGCCAGCACTTCTGTTTGCTCCAATGTGTCGCGCACCAAATACTTGCGTCCAATCTCATAGAACTTCACACTTGTTTGCTGTCTTTTCAGGTTATAGGCAGCGGCTACACATAAACCCGGCCACAGACTGGTGCGCATATGAGAGAGTGCACTTGAAATTGGATTAGCCAAAGCCTTTGCAGGTTCTGCAGCGAACAACTCACAATAGGATTGTTCAGTAAAACTAAATGTCACTGCCTCAGTATAACCCATGCTGACAAAGCGCTGATGAAGATTATACAGCGCATCAGAACGGTCTGATTTTAACGTTACACCTGAGGCGGCTTGTAAAACTTGAGTGGGAAATAGATCATATCCACACATCCGTGCAACTTCTTCAATCAAGTCTTCTTCGATATTAAGATCAAAGCGATAGCTTGGAGGAATAATCACTAAACCCTCGCCACAACGCGATACCTCGCAGCCCAGATTAATCATCATGGATTGAATTTCATCCAGCTTAATATCTATCCCCAAAATGCGTTTAACTGCCGATTGCGTCAGCGTGATGTTTGGTGAAAGTGGTAGATGTTGCGTACTGACTTTTTCAATCACAGGACCTGCTTCGCCCTGTGCATATTTAATAATTAACGCCGTGGCACGCTCAATTGCCTGCATAGATAATTCGGGATCCACTCCGCGTTCAAAGCGATGCGACGACTCAGTATGTAGCCCAAATTGTCGAGCCTTACCCGCAACAGCCAACAAATCAAAATAAGCACTTTCAAGAAAAATATTTTTGGTTTGTGCCGTGACGGAAGAATCCAGTCCTCCCATGATGCCTGCAAGAGCGAGAACATTGTTCTCATCGGCAATGACCAAATGCTCAGCCGATAGCGTAATTTCTTTACCATCGAGCAATACACACTGCTCACCCTCATATGCCATACGCACATCAATCTTACCCTGCAGGCGGTCGAGATCAAACGCATGCATGGGTTGACCTAATTCCATCATTACGAAATTACAAATATCCACGACGATACTAATAGTGCCAATCCCGCTTCGCCTAAGCGCTTCTTGCATCCACACTGGCGTTTTTGCTTGAGTATTAACATGATTAATCACTCGACCACAGTACCGTGGGCAGTGTTGAGGCACACTGACCTCAATAGGAAACTGACTATTATTCTTTGCCGGCTGCTTGGCTATACTCGGCGGGGTCATAGGCACCTGATATAGAGCACTCACTTCACGTGCAACTCCAGCCACACTTAAACAATCTGAACGATTAGGCGTTAAATCAATATCAAAAATAACATCATCCAGATTCATGGCAGTCATGATTGATTCACCCAATGGCAAGCTATCATCTAACTCCCATAAACCATCAATTTCGTCTTCCAAACCCAGCTCGCTAGCACCGCAGAGCATGCCATGAGACTCCACTCCACGCAGCTTAGCCGCCTTGATGGTCATGCCTCCTGGTAATGTCGTGCCTTCCGTAGCGAGTGCGACAGTCAATCCCACACGAGCATTTTTTGCACCGCACACTATTTGACGCAGATCATTTTCACCCACACGCACCTGACAGACTTGTAACTTATCGGCATCGGGATGAGGTTCTGTGGTTTCTATGCGCGCCACCAGCACTCCAGTCAAATCGGCAGCTACCGGCTCAATACCATCTAATTCTAACCCTGCCATGGTAAGGCGCTCTCCTAATGCTTGCGCATCGACATTGGGTTGCACCCATTCCATTAACCAATGTTGACTTAATTTCATATACTCACCCTAGGCTTTGAATTGACGCAGAAAACGCTGATCATTTTCATAAAACATACGCAAATCACGCACCCCGTAATACAACATGGCCAAACGTTCTACGCCCAGACCGAAAGCAAAACCATTGTATTCTTGAGTATCAATGCCCACCTGTGAGAACACATTTGGATGCACCATGCCGCAGCCCATCACTTCTAGCCAATGCGATTTGCCATCGTCATCAGTCCACTCAATATCGACCTCTGCAGAGGGTTCTGTGAATGGAAAATATGAGGGTCTAAAACGTATACCTAATTGATCATTTTCAAAAAAGGCATGTAAAAATTCAATCACTAACCCTTTTAGTTGTGCAAAGCTTACTTCCTTATCTACCAGTAATCCCTCTACCTGATGAAACATCGGGCTATGTGTGATATCAGAATCACATCGATAAACTCGACCCGGTGCAATAATGCGTATAGGTGGCTGATTATTCTGCATGGTACGAATTTGTACGGAAGAAGTATGAGTACGCAATAGCAAGCCATCATCAAAATAAAATGTGTCATGCATAGCGCGAGCAGGATGATGTGGAGGAATATTTAACGCTTCAAAATTATGAAAGTCATCCTCGATTTCAGGCCCATCCACTACAGAAAAGCCATGACGCTGAAATAAGCTCTCAATACGACGCAAAGTGATTGTGACGGGATGCAAAGTCCCCACGTTATTACTGCGCCCTGGCAAAGTCACATCAATCGTCTCTGACTTTAATTTTTCATCAATCGCGGCACTTTGTAAGGCCTCAGTTTTTGACTCCAGCTGCGCCTGAATAGCCTGTTTGACCTCATTGATTCGCTGACCAGCCGCCGGACGATCTTCAGCAGGTAGTTGACCCAATAACTTGAGTTGCTGGGTAACCAATCCTTTTTTACCTAGATACTGAACGCGCAGAGTCTCAATATCCTTTAGACCGTGACAGTCTGCGATGGCTTGATGTGCCTCATCTAAAAGTTGCTCGAGTTCACTCACTTATATCTTCCCACTGAAACAATGCGTTAATTTATCGTGTACTGCATAAATAAAAAAGGGAAAGATAGCTATCTTTCCCTTTTAAGGTAAAACTTTTTGCTGTGCTATCTATAACTGGGCTTTGGCACGCTCAGCAAGTTGACCAAAAGCTTCAATATCATGTACCGCGAGATCAGCTAACATTTTACGATCGACTTCTATTGAGGCTTTGTTTAAACCATCAATCATGCGGCTATAAGAAATACCAAATTGTCTGGCACCGGCATTAATACGTGCGATCCAAAGCGAGCGAAACTGTCTCTTTCTCTGACGACGATCTCGGTATGCATATTGACCAGCTTTAGTGACCGCTTGGGTAGCAACACGAAATACATTCTTACGCGCGCCATAATAACCCTTAGCTTTGGCAAGCACCTTCTTGTGACGTGCGCGTGCAGTTACACCACGTTTAACTCTAGACATGACTTTTTCCTTTTACTTCAATTCTGTTATGTGTCGATTATGCGTAAGGCATCATGCGACGGATCATCGGTGTATCCACCTTGTCCACGATGTCGACACTGCGTAGATGACGCTTACGCTTAGTGCTCTTTTTCGTCAATATGTGACGAAGATGTGATTGCGAACATTTGAAACGGCCGGTAGCCGTCTTATTGAAGCGTTTCGCAGCACCTCGATTGGTTTTCATTTTAGGCATTACTGTTCCTAGTAAGTTACTTTTTCTTCTTGGATGGCCCTAACACCATGACTAGCTGGCGACCTTCCATCTTAGGACGTTGCTCAACATCCCCGTATTCTTCAAGATCAGCCTCTAGGCGTTGCAATAATTGTGCACCTAATTGCTGATGTTGCATCTCACGACCACGATAACGTATCGTAATCTTAGTTTTATCTCCAGACTCAAGAAATTCAATCAGCTTCTTAAGCTTTACCTTATAGTCACCTTCTTCGGTGCCCGGTCGAAACTTGATTTCTTTAACTTGAATCTGTTTTTGTTTCTTCTTAGCTAAGTGAGCCCGTTTACTCTGCTCAAACTTAAACTTCCCGTAATCCATCACACGGCAGACGGGTGGCTGCGCATTAGGCGATATTTCAACTAAATCAAGATCAGCTTCACCAGCCATTCGTAAAGCGTCTTCAATTTTTACTACCCCAACATTGTCGCCGGTGGCATCGATCAGTCTTACTTCTGGATCAAATATTTCTTCGTTCAGGCGAACGTCTTTACTCGCGCTAATGTTTAGCTCCTATTTTAGTCTTAACTATTTAATTCTTCAGTCAATAACGCCTGCAAAGCTTCAATACTCATTGAGCCTCGATCTTCGCCATGGCGGGTTCGTACAGCGACTGTTTGCGCTTCCACTTCTCGATCACCTGCCACGAGGAGGTATGGAATGCGTTGAATTGTGTGCTCGCGAATCTTATAGCCTATCTTCTCATTTCTCAAGTCGATATTGACCCTAAAGCCTGCATTTTGCAGCATTTTTTGAACATTTTGGGCATATTCCGCTTGCGCATCGGTGATATTCAACATAATTACCTGTATAGGTGCCAACCATAATGGCAAATTACCCGCATGATGCTCAATAAGAATACCAATAAAACGTTCTAATGAACCGAGAATTGCACGGTGAATCATGACTGGCGTTTTCTTTGAACCATCCTCACTGATATAACTTGCATCCAGTCGTCCTGGCATAGAGAAATCCAACTGAATGGTGCCACATTGCCAACGTCTACCCAAGCTATCCTTTAGAGTAAATTCTATCTTAGGCCCGTAAAAAGCCCCCTCTCCTGGCTGCAGGACATAATCCAATCCTTTACTTTCGAGCGACTCTTTTAGGCTTTGCTCTGCTTGATCCCACAGTGAATCTTCACCCACTCGTTGTTCCGGACGAGTTGAAAGCGCTAGTTCAATCGTGTTGAAACCAAAATCTGCATACACTTCAAAGGTCATATCAATCAGCTTAGCCACTTCATCTTGCATCTGGTTTTCAGTGCAAAAAATATGCGCATCATCCTGCACAAACCGACGTGCTCGCATCAAACCATGCAAGGTGCCTGATGGCTCGTTGCGGTGTACCGTGCCAAACTCCGCAATCTTATAAGGTAAGTCACGATAGCTTCTGAGTCCTTGATTGAATATCTGCACGTGGCCCGGACAGTTCATCGGCTTAACCGCAAACTCACGGTTTTCAGATTGTGTAGTAAAAATCATGTCACCAAACTTATCCCAGTGGCCTGACTTTTCCCATAAAGTGCGATCTAATACTTGCGGCGTGTGTACCTCATGATAACCATTGGTAGCACATTGCTTGCGGATGTAACTCTCTACTATGCGATATAACTCCCAACCACGCGCATGCCAGAACACCATGCCAGGCGCTTCTTCTTGAAAGTGAAATAGATCCATTTGTTTGCCTAGACGACGATGATCACGTTTTTCAGCTTCTTCAATGGCGGTGAGGTACTGTTTAAGTTGTTTCTTATCTGGCCATGCCGTGCCATAAATACGCTGCAACATGGCATTATCGGAATTGCCGCGCCAATAGGCACCTGCTAGTTTAGTTAACTTAAAAGCCTTCAGATGGCGAGTATTCGGCACATGAGGCCCGCGACACATATCGGTATATTCCTCATGGTGATACAAAGCGATCTCCTCACCCTCTGGAATCTCGCTGGCGATCTCGACTTTATAATCTTCATTACGTGCTTTGAATGTATCAATGGCTTGTTGTTTGGACACAACCTCACGAATCACGTCATAGTCTTTCTCAATCAGCTCTTGAATTCTTTTTTCTATTGCTGCTAAATCTTCAGGCGTAAAACTGCGCTCATAATCTATATCGTAATAAAAACCATTTTCTATCACCGGCCCAATCGCCATCTTGGCGCTGGGAAATAGTTGCTTCACTGCATGTCCGATCAAATGAGCGAAAGAATGACGTACTATTTCTAATCCTTCGGCGTCTTTAATGGTGATAATGGAAACCTCCGCATCTTCCTCAATAGCGACACAAGCATCCACTAGTTGGCCGTTAACACTACCCGCTATTGTGGCTTTGGCAAGACCTGGGCCAATATCTGCAGCGAGTTGCGCGACCGTAACAGCTTGTTCGAAGGATTTAATATTGCCATCTGGCAAAGTAATTTGAGGCATGCTTTTCTCCAGTGGTGGCCCATACGAAAGGTCACTTGTTAATAATTTTCTCTGAATCGCTAATCCAATACTATACCTAACCAAACCCTATATAGGTGTCCGTCATTGCAACTAAAATCAACAATTAAATGCTCAATAGATGACGCTAATAGCTCAGCTTCAAGTCCTCATTTAAGACAATGCTCATCTGACTGTAATTGAGTTAAAGTTAAACAAGCTAGCATTATCTGGATTGACACAATGCTAAACCGTATTGGTAGGCGCGATTGGATTCGAACCAACGACCCCCACCATGTCAAGGTGGTGCTCTAACCAACTGAGCTACGCGCCTGCGATTACAGGACTGCGGAAAATAACATAGTCATGCGATGATTTATAGTGCTTTAACCCGCCTCACTAGTGGGCATCTGAAATGCAATACTCTTTAATTGCTGAATTTCATCACGCAATCTTGCTGCATCCTCAAACTCCAAATTACGAGCATGTTCATACATTTGCTGTTCAAGCTGATGTATCTTCTTCACCGCAATCTCGGGCGTAAGATGATCAACAGAAATATCGTTAGATTGTGAAGAGGTTTTTTGACCCGCACGCTTTTGATCATACTTAGACTGTGCCCCCTCCATAATATTACCCACCGCTTTTTCAACACTGCGCGGTGTAATGCCATATTTTTTATTATGCTCAACTTGCTTTTGACGACGACGATCAGTTTCATCGATAGCGCGCTGCATGGAACCTGTCACCTTGTCTGCATACAAAATCGCTTTGCCATGAAGGTTGCGTGCTGCTCGCCCAATAGTCTGTATTAATGATCGATCTGATCTTAGGAATCCTTCCTTATCTGCATCCAAGATAGCCACCAACGACACTTCGGGGATATCCAAGCCTTCACGCAGCAAATTAATTCCAACCAACACATCGAATAAACCTTTACGCAGATCTTGAATAATCTCAACACGCTCGACCGTATCAATATCAGAATGCAGATAACGCACGCGCACACCATGTTCATCCAAATAATCAGTCAGATCTTCAGACATACGTTTAGTCAGCGTTGTAATTAGCACACGTTCTTGTTTGGCGACGCGCTCATTGATTTCTGACAACACATCATCTACCTGCGTACTGACTGGACGCACTTCAACTTCTGGATCAATCAGTCCGGTGGGTCTAACCACCTGTTCAACTACCGATCCTGATTTTTCTCCCTCATAATTACCGGGGGTCGCGGATACGTATATCATTTGTGGTGCTAAACTCTCAAACTCTTCAAACTTGAGTGGGCGATTGTCTAATGCTGAGGGTAAACGAAAACCATATTCTACTAACGTCTCTTTGCGCGAACGGTCCCCTTTATACATGCCGCCAAACTGCGGCACGGATACGTGACTTTCATCCATTACCATGAGTGCATTATCAGGCAGGTAATCTAATAGACAGGGAGGGGGCTCGCCGGGGCCGCGTCCACTCAAATAACGCGAGTAGTTTTCAATGCCTGAGCAATAACCCAACTCGTGCAACATTTCTAAATCAAACTGAGTGCGCTGCTCAAGACGCTGGGCCTCAACCAACTTATCAATACTGCGTAATTGTTCCAAACGCTCTTTTAACTCAGCTTTGATTGAATCAAAGGCATTCAATATGACTTCACGTGGCGTAACATAATGTGATTTTGGATAAATCGTTAGACGCGGTACTTTTCTTAACACCTCACCCGTGAGTGGATCAAAATAACTCAACTGCTCTATTTCTTCATCGAATAATTCGATTCGAATTGCCTCTCGATCTGACTCTGCGGGATGCACATCAATCACCTCACCACGCACTCGGAAAGTTCCTCGTTTAAGTTCAACATCATTACGAGTGTACTGAAGTTCAGCCAAGCGACGCAGTATTTTGCGCTGATCAATCAAATCACCGCGATCCAGATGCATGACCATGTTCAAATAAGACCGTGGATCACCCAATCCATAAATTGCCGATACGGTGGCCACAATAATTGTATCGTTGCGCTCAAATAAAGCCTTGGTAGCAGACAGGCGCATTTGTTCTATATGATCATTGACCGAAGCATCTTTCTCGATAAATGTATCACTGGAGGGCACATAAGCCTCGGGCTGATAATAATCATAATACGAGACAAAATATTCCACGGAATTATGAGGAAAGAAAGATTTCATTTCGCCATATAATTGTGCAGCCAGGGTCTTATTCGGTGCGATCACAATAGTTGGACGCTGGACTTGTTGAATCACATTAGCAATAGTAAAAGTCTTACCAGAACCTGTTACTCCTAAAAGCGTTTGGTGCGCCAAACCATCTTGCAAGCCTTCAACCAGGCGTTTGATCGCCTGCGGCTGATCACCGGCGGCTTCAAATTGTGATTGCAATGAAAATTCTTTAATCATTTTCTTTATCGATATCTATAAAATACAGTATCATTCCCCCCTAGGGATTCATATCAATGCTCATGCACACAGGATGAGCAAAACACCATTTAGGGAAAAACATTCAATTGGACATCAAACTATCCTCTCGCGTGCGAAGAATCAAACCTTCACCAACACTTGCCGTGACCGCTAAAGCCAACCAACTCCGCGCCGAAGGCGTGGATGTGATTAATCTTGCGGCAGGTGAACCTGACTTTGACACCCCAAGCCATATTAAACAAGCGGCTAATGAGGCCATTGCTAATGGACAAACCAAGTACACCCCAGTCGATGGCACTGCATCCCTCAAACAAGCCATCATTGATAAGTTTGAACGTGATAGCGGATTAACATATCAAGCGAATGAAATTCTCGTCTCCAGTGGTGGCAAGCAGAGCTTTTATAACCTATGCCAAGCGGTTATCGATCAGGGTGATGAAGTCATTATTCCTGCCCCTTATTGGGTGTCTTATCCAGATATAGTGCTACTCGCTAATGGCACGCCGATATTTATCGAAGCCGACTATACTCAAAATTTCAAGATAACTGCCGATCAATTGTCAGCAGCTATCACCGATAATACCAAAATGGTGGTCATCAATAGCCCGTCCAATCCTACCGGCGCATGTTACTCAGCCGCTGAGCTGAGTGCGTTGGCTGAAGTGCTGACTCAATACCCTGAGATTCTGATTGCAACCGATGACATGTATGAGCACATCCTATTTCAGCAACAGACGTTCTCAAACATTTTGATGGTCTGCCCACAATTAAAGCCACGCACTATCATATTGAATGGTGTTTCAAAAGCCTACTCAATGACTGGCTGGCGCATTGGGTATGCTGCAGGCCCCGCTGAAATCATAAAGCCGATGAAAAATATTCAGTCTCAAAGCACCTCTAATCCTTGTTCAATCTCACAGGCCGCGGCTGAACAAGCTTTGAGTGGTGATCAAGCTTGCGTGAGTGAAATGAAAGAAGCTTTTGAGAAACGCCATGACTTTATCGTTGCTGAGCTAAATAAAATCAAAGGCATCAGCTGCTCTCAATCTGAAGGAACGTTTTATTGCTACGCTAATGTTCAAGAAGCAATCGATACACTCAGTGAAATAAATAATGACGTGGAATTTGCCAGTTATTTGCTAGAAAAATGTGGTGTAGCTGTGGTGCCGGGCACTGCATTTGGCTTGCCAGGTTATATGCGTATTTCTTTTGCCACTTCGAAAGAGAAACTCAGTACTGCAGCACAACGGTTGGCTGAGTTATTAAATTAACACGACTTCTATTTGCGATAATTACTGCCGTCACGGTTATTTAATAACTTGCGATTTAAATAACTCGACTTGCTCTAAGTCGAGTTCTTCCAGCATCACCGCCATGCCATTTGGGGAAACGATCATCATGTCTATCCAAGGGTTTTTGGGATTTTCCGGCGTCTCAATGCGATATTTCTTTTTAGCCTGATCATTAATCTGACGGGTTGCCACCGTCACATTGGGTTTGCCTGTGCGAGTATTAATTGCAATCCCCAAACAGCGGCACACGTCTGCTGCAACATACCAAACGGATTGATCATCCATTTCAACACACCTGATCTGATGACCCTCATAGTGTTCCACACTCAAAGTTACCAACTCTCCACTCCTAGCCCATTAAGATAATTATTATTTTCTAACACCCAACTAACATGACTGTTACAGGTGGTTAAATTATCACAACTCAACGCAATATATTCAACATTATGGCTTTTTTCTAAACCAGTATGACGTGAATCGG